>UEXL01000460.1_pt1 | contig 11759 bp, 18 predicted proteins | sample 1796671 | NCBI WGS metagenome assembly UEXL01 (sample SAMEA4772471, study PRJEB27181) | metagenome
ATGCCGCCACCCACGACAGTTCCAACAGGTCCAAAAAATGAACCTAATGCGGCACCAGTTTTACCGCCAACGTATGTACCTGCTAGGCTTAGGCCTAACTGCGGTGCCTGTTCAGAAGCAAGCTCACCAACGTAACGACCAACCTTGCCATCACCTTCAGTGACATCAGACAGGGTTGTTCTGTCTACCATAGCGTCAAGCTCACTTAGACGGCCTTCAGCCTTGTCTGTAACGCCCTCGCCAAACTGTTCTATGACATCTGAGTCAAGACCCTTACCAGCGTATTCTATAGCTGTACCGCCTAAGGATTTAATTCTTTGATAGCCCTGACGTAGGGCTGTGCGATATGTAGATTCGTCTAGGCCCTCAGGTATATCTACAGTCTCACTTGGTTCACTTGCACCAAAATACTCTTGATAAATCTGAGCGTATGGGGCCTCTTGCTGAGATATATACGCATCTATACGACCCTGTTCTTCTGGCGTTGGAGTTTCGCCAGCTATTTCTACAGGATAAGGTGTTTGTGAGTACTTACCTACCGCATTAATTACAGCCATATTTACACCTTATTTATGAAATTTTCTTTACAGGAGGTGGATTATCATATCCCAACCTTCTTGCAGCTTCTCTCTGCATTTTTATCAGATAAACAAGTTGAGCTTTATCCTCTTTGCTTATTTCATCAGGGCCACTTCCCTCAACAGAGTTTAAGAAATCAGCAGAGCTTGATGCTCCTTTCTGAGTTAACAATCCTCTGATGTTATCAGTCGTATTGTTGTATAGGCTAACATCAGATTTGTATCTATCTTTAGGCAAGCCAGCCTTAGCAGCGGCAGCTTCTAGACCAGCTTGGAACTTCAGTGTCTTGAGCTTCGCAGCGTCAGCAGCCTGTCGGCTCTTCATAAGTCCAGCTATGCCCACCTGACCAGCCTCACCAAGCGCACCGCCTAGTGTTGGCTGTTTGGATGACATAAGGGCCATGCCAGCGTTAGCCAGAGCCAGCCATTTATCGCTGTCTGCGTTAGCCTCTTGGCTTTTAAGTAGATCAAGGATTTGACTACTGGCACTACCACCTGTACCGCCCGTACCTTTAGACGTTCCTTTGCTTTGTGCCGCAATTTTACGCTGTCTTTCCGCTTCATATGCTGCGCTAGATTGAGCATCTAAAGCAGCCTGTTCGTCCATTTCTGTAATAACGCTTGATTCAGATGCATCCATCTCTTGCTGTGGGCTTCCAGCAGGTTCATCTACTAGAACAGTATTTCCTGCTTCAACTGCCTCAACTTCAGTACCTTCACCCGCTGAACCATCTGCGCTTGAAGGACCACTAAAATAATTTGGTCCAAGTCCAGCTCCAGCCGCTGCTACATCACCAATTACCTTAGCTGTTGGAACTAATCCTTCTGCTACAATTTTTGCTGGTTGAGTACTAACCGTACCTCCCTGAGTTAAGTCAGGCTTAATTTCTGTATCGCCAAATGTATAGGGCCTAGAAGGGGCATCGTCGAGGTTCATTCCAAGGTAATTATATAGTGGTCTAGATGCCGCTTTACGCATGTCCTCTGACGCTTCAATTGTTGGACCTAGTCTTTTTCCAAGTGTCCCTTTTTGTATTTCTTGAGCTTCAGCTATTCTTTTATTAAAGGCATCACTGAAATATGAACTTCCTGGTATGTCATCAAACAAATAATTTTTAGGCTCTCCATCATCACCAAACATACGGGGGTCATCAATGAGTGCTTTTTCTTCTGCCCTTCCTCGCTTTATTGTACTTGCACGACCTCGGATGCCACCAATCATAGGCCCATATTCACCTGTCTCTCGCATAGTGGGCTTTTCATAGTAAGGCATAGTTACACTGGGAGATTCTTCATACGTTTGTAGATTGTAACTTTGAAAAGGCGGGTTGCGCCCAGGGGTATATATATTTCCACCCCCAGCCAATACAGCTTTCGCCCCTTCAATACGATTATCTAAATATGCTTTGTCATTTTGAACATCATCATTCAAAATAGTGTCTGAACTGGCAATTGCAGCTCTGTCTGCTGCGTATGGGTCAACAATACTAAATTTTGCCTGTTCATTTGCTAGCTTTTGATCCTCATCTCCATATCCAGATGACTCGCCTGTAATCATCAAGTCATCATATCTTTTTTGCCTTTCATCATCAGCTTTATTTTTATCAAGTTGTCTTTGAATTATCTCTGAAGTGGATGGGTCATCAAAAAAGAAACCTTGCTCAGTGCCGTCATCACCCTTAGCAAAGGCACCACCTAATTCTGCATCTCTAACACCTACATCCGCTCTCAAAGCATCAGCAGCTACTTGACCGTAGTTTCCTATTGGTGCAGCACTTTTATAGATCGACCCGTTGCATCTTTAAGAGCAACTCTTTCCGCAGCTTCTCTTCGTTGTCTACTTTAATTGCTCTAGCAACATTTTCATCAAGTTCAGGTGAGGCAAGGTTGGCATTAAAGTCCATGCCTTGAGAACCACCACTTAAAATTTCATCTATTTTGGCTTGATTAGCCATTTCATTGGATGTTCTCATCTTTGTTACAAGATCAGACTCCCGAATGCCGCCAATCATATCTGTTGGGGCTTCCATGTTTCTTAAATAAGATTGTAGCTGGGCTTCTGCTTGCGCCTCTTTAACGGCTTCATCTTCCGCTGCCTTACGGGCAAGTTCTTCCTGCATTGTGTTGGGTGCGCCAAGGTCACCAAACATATTAGGGTTGGCTTGAGCTATTGCCGCCTGTTGAAGGGCTTTGTTTTCCATTATCTGTCTAAAGCCGACAGGCTCATTGCTTCTGTCAATTTGACCCAAGGCAGTTATGGCACTGTCTCTTGCATTTTGTCTGTCAAATTCTCGTTGTTCTTCTTGCTTTGGCGTTCTTCCCTCAGCATATGCTCTGGCGTTTTCTCTAGCCTTTCTTACAGCAGCTTCTTGCTTTTCTCTCAGCTCTGCACTTATAGCAGCAGCCTCATCAGACCTAGCATCAAATGCAATCTTTTCTTGGAAAGCCTTTTCATTTTGAGCTTGCTGTAATGGTGATGCAAAGCCACTACTAGGTGGGCCTGATGTGCCTGTCGGTATAACTGCATCTGGTACAGTCTGAGCGTCAATAGAAGATTGCTTACGGGCTATTTCAGCTTCTTGTCTGCGCCTTATGCTATCTTGAGCTAAACGATCAGATACAGCTTTTTCATAATCATCTGCCATCAAAGAGGTCACCCTCTATGTCAGAATCTTGCTGAATGTCATACTCAGAAGGTTCTGCTACAGGAGCGTCCAGTGATTGCACTTCATCAATTACTTGAGATTCAGTGGGACTACCAGCGGATGTAACAGCTTGATCATCAGTGGCACCTGTCTCAGCTTGAAGCTCTGCTATTCTTGCAGCTTCCTCAGCCTTTGCAATGTTTTCTTTACCCCTACGCATAGCAACATTTAGTTGAGCTGGGGCTAGTTTTGTTGCGGTCTTCTGAAATGCCTCTGGTGCGTTCTCATTGGCTATAATCTCACCACGACTACGCATACGCTTAAAGAACAACGGCATTGATGCTTCAAGCTTAGACAAAGTATTGGCAGTGACATAACGGCGTTCACCAGCAAATATTGGACTATTATTTGGAAACTCTAAGAAAAAGGCTTTCTCTCTTTTAGTTTTGCCACCAGCAGCTAAACTTAATATGCCACCACTAGCCATAGGCATTGGTGCCTGTGGTTGTGCCTGACTTGGTGGCTGCATGTTTGGTTCAATTGAACTTTTCGGGGCCATAGCTTGAGACATCTGAGCCAGACCACCTTGAGGCACACCAGCGGCAAGAAACCACTTCCTGTGCTACTGTCTTTTGATCAGCGGCACCTCTGGTCTTCATGTCATCACTCATACGCTTACGGCGCGTTATTTCACCAAGCACAAGGAATTGAGGAGCTACACCTTTCGGCTGCTTCATCTCTTGGATTAGCTGCTGCTGAGAGAAGTTCTTCAGGTCATCCTGTACTTGTAATATGTTCATCCCATAAGCCCTTTATAGAGACCAAGACCAGATATACCTAGACCCAGTGCTTGCTGTACTGGGTTGTAAGGTGTCAAGCTTGTTGCGGTTGTACTTGGAGTGACAGGTATGCCGCGAAGAACACTTGAATAAAGACCCAACTGTTGTTCTGGGAATGCTCTTTGCTTGAGGAAATCATCATAAGCCAGGTCAAGTCCAGCCTGATCCGCTGCCTGTCTACTTTTACCAACTGTCTCAAGATACTGAGCATCTTGTATAGCGGCTGCTCTGGACCTGTCTTCAAGACCTGACGCAAAGTCTAATGCACCTTGTTGCCTTGTAAGGTCAGCAACCTCACCAGCTTGTATTCTGGCTGCTTCACCTGCGCTAATCCCCTGTGTACGCGCAAGCTCTGCGGCTTTCTGACGTTGCAAGTCCATCTGTGCGCCACGATCCTGCAAGAACATATTCTGAGCATCTTGATATGCCCTTTGCTGTCCTTCAGTCTGTATGCCCACCATGCGGTCAAGAACATCATCTTGAGCCATGCCCTCCATGACACCCTGACGAGAGCCACCAAATGCACCAGCACTTATAGCCCCAGAAGCTCGACCAGCTTGCATTTGTTGAAAATCTTTTAATGCCTCAGCTTTTTGTCTTTGAACCACCTCATCCATATACGGTGACATATATTTAGATACATTATCGCCCGTAAACTCTGTCATTGGGTCATATTCAAACTGATCAGCGGTGTATGCTTTGTACCCAGAGTAAGGATCAGCTAAAGTTTGTGCAGACTTTACAGCAGCGTCAGTGACAGGGGTGCCATCGGCAGCTACCTGACCAATCATGTCGTATGCTTTAAACACATCTGGATCAGTCTCAGCTAACCTTTGACCTGTGTAAGGTGTATAAGGCTCCAATGACTGAGCTTCAGCTCTTGCCAAAAGACGCTCAAACTGCGGCTGAACGTAATCTGGAAGATTTGTAGTGGTGTTCGTGCTTGTTGTAGTCACCTGTTGAGGTTGATTAGCTGCTGGACCGCCGCCGCCTTTACCCATTATCCTATCTCCATCTTATACGCTATGTAGTGTGGCTTCCATCCGTATGTACACGAAGCCATCTATCCTTCGACCATATCCCTCTAATTCGGTACAGCCATTTTCCTTAGCAAACTTTGTCATAACCTTTTGAGCCTGAGGTAACCATTCACGCATTCTAGAACCTCCGATCCAATCCATAGCCAGTGATTTACACTGAGGATATACAACAACTCTAGTAGTTAGTGCCGCTACAACCTTGTCATCTTCCATTACGACCCAAAGGCCGTAAAGACCACTCTTAATTCCGTCACGCACATCGTTCAGGTCGAACCTGCCATCAGCAGTTAATACAGACCTACGCAAAACTCTTGATACATCATTCCAGATAACGTCAACTACAGAAGTAGGTACAGCAGTTAAAACTAGATTATCTAAAATTAAGTCTTTCATGCATAGCCGCCCATAGCAGCCTTTTTGACAGCTTCAACTGTCTCAGGCTTTCCTTCATTGATAACATCTAAGACATCTTCGCCTAAAGCTTCGCTAGTAGGAGCCTTAACGACATACTCATTGTCTGTGAGTAGAATTTGCTGATCGTCTAGACGGGCTGGCATCATGTCATCAGTGCCTGACCCATCTGTCGGGCCTTGCACCATGCCGCCTTCTCCAGTGCTAAGTTTTGCTATGGTTTGGTCAAACTCTCCAGAGTTTACACTAGTCACTAGCTGACGTAGCTTTTGCTCACCGTACTGTTGAACAAACATAGCCAAAGCCACTTGAGCCTCTTCGCCCTGTATGATGCCCTTGATGGCCCTAGCAGCCTCTACAATGACCTCTTGCTCATTAGGCATTGCAGCCGCCTGAGAGGCCATAGGAGCCGCTGTAGGGGCCATAGGGGCCTCTTGTGGCATCATTGCTGCCTCAGGTACGCCACCATCCGCTAAGGACACTATACCGCCCCGTGCAAGACGCGCTGACTGACCCATCATTCTGGGACTAGCCATACGCCGTAACATGCCACCGTTGTTGTAATTGTACTTGTAAAGGTCATCTGCGTTCTGTGGTGCGCTTATTCCGTAGTCAAACTCACCATCATATCCTGGCCTAAAACTGTCTGGCCTTTGATTTTGAATGCGAGGTATAGGCCTTATTTCCCTGCCATCAAATCTACCTTCTTTTTCTTCCTCAGGTGCGACACCGCCCATACTGTAATCTGGCATTGCAGCCATGCCGCCTAGATACTGACCAACACCTGCTGCTGAACTAACTGGCCTAACCCCCTCATCACGCATTTCCAGTTATGCCCTTCAATTCATTTCCAAAGCCTTTACTAAATATTCCTTTTGGACCACCTAAAAATGGAAGTCAGCGTTGGGTATCAATTAACTCTGGTTGCTTTAATTTATTTAAAGCATCTCTGACTTGCTAAGCTCCAGTTAAGTCAGCATTAGCAAATTGGTCTGGCGTAACGCCAGGTAATTGACTTGCACCAAACTGATTAGGTGTTATGCTTCCAGCGTTAAATCCAGCACCACCAAACGCTTTTCCTAATGCAGCACCACCAAGGTATGAACCTAAGCCTGTCTTTACGCCCTCTTTGACATCACCTGTCTGAGCGAACTGACCTAAACCTGCGCCTATAGAGCCAGCAATGAGTGGATTAGCTAGGAAGCCAGTAGCACCTAATATACCCGCTGACGCCAAGCCTGATCCAAGCATTCCCGCTAGAAGTGGAAGAACCATGTTATTCTCCTTTGTCCCTAAGGACCGTTTGGTTCAATTGAACCTAAAGTGCGTTTAACCGTATCATTATCATGTCAACACGTTTCAGTAAATAGTAGCTTTGCTGTCTATTGGAAGCTCTTCGACAATACAGTACGCAACAACACGATCATCTAGGTGTATGCCATGTGAGCTGTATCTTTTTACCATTTCACTTGCTACTTTATTGCACACATCAATTCTCATAAAATACATGCCTTCACTTATCAAAGTCCTACCTTCGCCGTAGCCAAGGTAAACCATTAAAGCGAAGACATGCATATCACAGCATCAGCTCAAAATGTGGAGCATCAATAAAGGGCCTACGTCCCTGTGAACGCCTTATGTCTATGTAAGAGTTCATGGCGTTTTCTGCGCTTCCTTCCCAATCACCAAGATCATCAATAGTCCAAGCCGCGCCCCAGCGTAGCTTTACATTACATGCAGCAGCACCTTCCTTCATGGCGTCAGCAATTTCATCGTATAGATTAAGCTCCCATCGACCACCATTGCAGTAAGCCATTAGGTCAACAGCATTGCCATCAATGTGTTTTGACTTCATGGTTTGCGAAGCCCCTTTTGCTACTAAGGCCTTCTGCTCGTCTATCGTCCTCAGACCACAGATCACACTGAAGTCCTGCTTTGTAACGCCGATAGCGTATTTCACGACAGTTACCAGATCGTCGTTGACACCTTCTAGCCTTGATAGGCTTCGCTTTCCTAACTTGTAACCCACGGTTCAATCCTCTTCCTTTTTATTTCTTTCATGAATGAGCTTTGCTTGCTCTGATATTAAGGTCTTTTGTTTTTCCAAGGCAATAAACTGCTTGTCGATCTCGTTTAGTTCAATTGAACCAAAATCAAGCAGGTTTATTACGTTATCTTTTTCCAAAGAACTTACTCACAGAACGCATTCCTATGCTGGCACTAACAATCCCACCTAAGGCAATCTGATACCATTGAGGCATAACCTCAAGTGCCGCAAAGCCACGGGCAACTATGTCATTGCCCCAATCCCCACAGAAGGCCAATGTTAATGGAATACTGAAAAGCAAGGTGATCCATTCATCCTTCCATGAATTCTCAGTGGCCCTCATTGCCTCTAAGTCCCAATCTATCTCACCCGTTAACTGCTTCTTTTTTATCTCAGCCTCAGTGAGTTTAATTTGAGTCTCTCCGTCTATGATGGATGTGGCAAGACCTGTTAGACTGCCTATGATTTTACCAATCATTTCTCATGTCCTACCCATACTGCAAACGCCCCTGTAAGTGCGCCTGTGACGGTTGCCGTTAGCGCCGTGGCCTGTGTACTCACAACGTCCTGAGGAAGGCCCATAAACCACTCTATGACGCGAATGTACATGATGGTCATGACCAGCATCATTAATCGTGGCATTATCTTCCAAGCTAAGATTTTTTCCATTGCTACTTTCATCAGAAACCTCCTTTAAGGCCGTCTAATATTTCAGACAAACTTGGTCGCTTGTCTTTCTTTTGATAAATACAGCTAAAGACCTTTGGGCATTCAGAAAAGCCTTTAGTTGGATAATGATATCCTAAGCCGCCAAAACCTGCTGTAAATCTATATACACAAATCTTTTGACCATTTACGTCTGTAAACCTCTTCCATAGGTGGCACTGAACATAAGTTGGGTTAGCAACTCCCGCTAGTGTTACAGATAATATTAAAGCATTTATCATTGTAAAACCAATACAAGTAAGTAAGTACCACCACCTAAAGTACCAATTATAGCAAAGCATAAAGTAGCTATCGCTATATTGCTTTGTATTTGTCTTTTTGCTTCCATAGCTCTGTATACAGTTTCTTCTCTTTCTTTACGGATTTGCCTACGCATACCAAGCATCTCATCGTATGTGCCTAAACCAAATCTGTAGTCTAACATGAACTTAATCTCTTTTTCCTTTTCAAGCAAAGTTTTCTTTCGGATGACAATGTCCATAGCTTCTTGCTCTATGTTGTCAGTTCCGTGAGATATCTTATCTAGCCATGTCGGCTTTTTGCGTTGAGATTCAGCTCTAGTAATGTCTGCAACAGCCCCATACCAAGCGCCAAGCTGTTTACTAACGTCTTGCATCTCCCTTCCAGCACCGACCAGTACTTTAACGCCTTTAAATGCGGCGTTAGCGGCTGCAAATGCTGTGACAGGGTCTATCATTTGTTTAAACTAAGCTTAGTTTAGTTCAATTGAACCAAAACTATACCTATCCCATTTTTACAAGTATGGTTACCAACATAAGAATTATGGCCCCAGAAGCTGCCATTAATGTTGTTTCCAATCGTTTGACCCTTACGAATAACTCTTTAAATTGTATTCTCACCTCAGTTTGAAGAGCTATCATATCCTTCTCCAGTTCTCTGACCTTTTCATTCATATCATTAGTCATGTAACGGTAACCTTTCCCACTTCACAGGTAGATGAAAGTCCTTGAAGGTAAGGCTGATTAGGCACGGGAATCCTTAAAACACCATCTACAACAAACACAGAGCCATTTTCTAAACCAGAATCATTGGTAGGTAGATCAGTAAATACTTGAGTTGAGTTTCTTCCTTCTCCTGGGTTTTGCATTTGATCTATGTAAAGAGCAAAAGACCTAACAATGTTGTCCATGTAAGTGACATTGTAGTTTAAAGGCGGGGTTCCAAAGAAAGGTTTAGGTAAATTTCTAGACATTACCTTCTCCCATCTGGCCTGACATCAACGCGAGGTGACCCAAGACGCCAAGTCTCTCCTAAGCTTGAAGATTGTATTTTAAATGCAAAGCTTCTGCCACGTATCCTTACATACAATTGGTCTGTAAATTTTTCTACAGTGCTGGAAACTTCTTTTGATACTGCACTACTGTTTGTCTGCAAGTACTGACCACCCGGAAAGTTTCTAGCCTTGACGGTCATTGTAGCTGATGGCGTGTTGGCTGTTGAGTTCCTAAATGTAAGGTCTGGTATGATTTTACTTATAAACACAAAGTTTTCTCCATCACCTATGCTCATTTGACTGCTTTCAATGTAAGCAGATATAGGTGTGGCGGGGCTTGTACTTCCATCGTCAAACCCAGATTCATGCCTGTATAGATAGTGATCCGTGCCAGCGGCAACAGGCAACGCCGAAATGCCACGGTCAATCCATGCGGTTCTAGACATGGAGCCATAGTACCATATGTTTTGACCATAATTATAAACAACGTATCTGTTGTTTTCAAAACTGCTAGCAGATGGATAAAACCACCAGACCTCTGAGAACGCTGTATTGGATGCTGCGTAGACTTTACTTCTTTGATCTTGATTAAAATCTTTAAAAACGAAGTCTTTTACTGTGCATGGTATTTCTTTAACCGTACCATCATAGGAATAAAACTCAGACAGCCCCATCCAGAAAACAGAATCTTCAATACCAACAGGTGCAAATGCACCAGATATTGTGGTGTTGTCGGATATCATGTTTATACCAAATGTAAACGGTGGCCCAAGGAACTGCATTGCGTAAACAGATGTATCAGTAAATACGATTATCTGCTGCTTTGTCTCAACGGCACATACAATTTCTGAACCAGAACCCAACCTTAAATCACCAGCAGTATTTGTACTTGATGCGCCCCAAGTGGTTAGGCTTTCCTGTGAACTAAATCTGATTAACATAGGGTCTTGTACACCTATATCAGTTTCAGGATCACAGCCAAAAACTATTGTATGCCTGTCTTTGTCAGAAACCATTACCTGCTTTGATACGGTAGGGGCCAAACCATCAGCACCAGCCAAATCAGACAAAGCTGTAGCCCTTGATTCAAGGCCAATAGCAAACTGCCAATAGTATATATTCCCGTTATGTGAATTTATAAGTAAGTTTTGACCAAAGTTATCATGAGACCAAAAGCCCAAAGCCTGACCAGGTGCGCTAATACTAGCAGATGAGTTCCAAGAGCCACGACCAAATGTGCCAGCTCCCCATCCTGTGCCAAATATTGACGTATCAAGACCCGCTGAAATTAAATACTTTAAAGTTACAGCTCCACCACTTGATGTATCTGATGTTGATGAGAATAAATAAGTTGGATTTAAGCCTGTTGAAACAGTAATAGATTGTATGGTTGATACCGTTCTTGCCTGTATCTGATAGTTGTTTCCATCAATTATAGATGACACTTCATATTCTTGGTTTAATACTGATGCATTAATATTACCACCAAGTGATGTGGCACCAGAAAATATAACGAAATCACCAATAGAAGCTTCATGATCTGTATGTGAAACTTTTATAGTTGAGCTTGAGACATTTGAGCTTCCAGCATGAACTGCTGCCGTTGTGCCTTCTTGACCTCTAGCACATCCAGTAAGGGTATCTCCAGATGTGCCAGTATAGGTTATTATCTCAGAACCTATTTTTATAATTCCTGAAGGGGCAAAGGCTGAAGCGGCAGTATTATTTACAAGTCTTATTACAGTATCTGTAGCTGACACTTGTGTATTGTGTAGGTTTGCATTTCTAGCAGTGAATGGGTTTGTTAAATTTACGGTCTTCTTTACATGTGTTATGTCATAAAAAGCAGCTCCACTTCTATGTAATACTTTCTATTTGTTCCAACACCCACAAACCTAGAACCATCTAAGGCCACCCAAGGGTGAAGCGACCTGCATGTTCCTTAAAATGAATTTTCAGATTGTTTGGTCCAGCCTCCAATTTTTTCTGGGAATCCAGACCTGAACCTAACCTTATCAACGTCGAACCAACCGCCCTCATTGCTATAAGACGTTGTTTCCTTATTTACTCCTGATCTGAACTGAAGTTTACTCAACGCCATAGAACACCTCTAATCAAAGTTACTTGAGGTATATTACTATATATCCTTGCGTATGACTACTAGGATTGATTCAGACCTCAAAAGGTTCAATTGAACCAAACTAGCTAGGCTCAACGGGCCAAGTCACATTTGTGGGAA
>UEXL01000506.1_pt1 | contig 11728 bp, 19 predicted proteins | sample 1796671 | NCBI WGS metagenome assembly UEXL01 (sample SAMEA4772471, study PRJEB27181) | metagenome
TTACATTAGCTGATGGTTGTAGTGGTGTAGTTTTAGGTGCTGGATATTTTTGTTTGTGACCAGAGTCTAAAATCTCATTAGCTTTTTTAATGTTTTCTTTTTTAAGTTTTGTTAGTCTTCCCATATTCATAATATTAGATAAAAAGAGTCCCGGAGGACTCTTTTATAGTTTAGGAATTTTTATTTGGGATAGGTGACATGTCGATTATTTTGTGTATTTCCGCCCATACCGTATCTAATCTTCTATCCAAATTTCTATTGAGACATCTTTATCTCTACTCATTTCTCTGTCAAGATGCTCAATGTCAGCCTCCAGTTCTTTTCTAAGTATTATAATTTCATCATCAATATCCATTCTTGCAACCTCCAAGTCATCGACCCTTCTGTTCAACCTCATTACCCCCAAACCGTACCTATTAAAGACACGACCCCAAGTGTAATTAAAACTGTTAAAATTGTTTCCATGATATTTTTGTTTTAAATTGTTTATGTCTCAAGGACACTACAAATATAAATAATATTATTGATTTTTGAAGGATAGTTATATATAATTAAATGAAACTAGTTATTATGAAAAAAATCAAATATTTCTTCCTTAAAGGACTTTTCTTCTCATATAAGATGGATAGACAAGCCTTTGGTTTTATTATGAACAAAAAATAAGACAAATGAAAAATTTTTAGAAAATAAGTGGATAAAAATCTTATTTAGTTTGTCAATTATGTTATCTGCTATCCCATCTATTTATCAAGACTTTACTTACGGACATCCAAGGAGAATGGACACATTACGGTATGATGATAGTTGGTTTTTATATTTTATAGAATCAATATTATGGACAATGGACTTATGGAAAAATTAAAATCTAAGTTAACTCAGTTTGAGGAGGATATCTTTAGTGGTAAGGATATAGACATAAAAGAATTTTACAAACTTAAAAAACATTTAATTGATACTAAAAAAGATAATCAGGATTTACTAGAACTCCATATGATTTTGGAGGCTATGTTAGATAAGTCTCAAAATGACTTAATGAACAAAAGACTTAATTTATTAACAATATGGTCTACAATATTTTTACCCTATCATTTTATACGGGGATGTGGGGAATGAACTTTGATGATGTACCTTTATTAACTGGAGACCATGGATTTTGGATATTCGTAGGTTTGACTGTTGTAACAATTGTTGGTATGTGGGTTTACTTTAAAAGAAATAGATGGATATAGATGGTTGACTAACCATACATTGGGGTTGGTGTGTTTTTTGGTATTTACTCCTTTGTGTGATATGTGCTTATATAGATTTAACTAAAGACCGTTAAGGTTATGGGAAAAGCTGATAACATACTAAATAAGATATCTGAATACCAAAGAGAATTGGTAAAGATACAGAACAATTGTGGTCACACAAAAAAAGAAATAAAATTTATTAATCAAAAAGAAGGTGTTAGGTGGATTTGCAAAGAATGTAAAATGTTAATTGGTTGGCCTACTGATTTTGAACTTAAAAAATGGGCTAAAAAATAATTTATATTGATTGGTCTGGAAACCATTCGTCGTCTTCCCAATCCTCTACTCCCACTTCCTATTATATTTTTCCCTTTGGTCAACCATTACATATTCTACTGTATCTTTTTTGCCACAATGTGGACAATGTAATATTTCTAAATCATTTGCTTCATTAACTTTCCACTCTTCCTTACATTTCTTATTGGAGCATTTGTATATGTATGTGTCTAATGAAGACTTTATGACCCATAATTTTATTCTTTAAATCCCCTAAATTAGTTATTAATGTTTCCAAAGCAGTATTAACCAAGTCTGTTGCTCCATCTTGTGAATAAGAATAAATTCCTATAAGTTCATTAACAATATCTTCTTTAGACATTTCCATACCATCTTGTTGTGATAAATTATTTAACATATTTTCTAAATTATCAGGAAACCCTTTTTCTTTGGTGAATACACTATCTTCATCATAAAAATAATCTGGGTTTCCACCAGGTGTGTCCATACCAGCATCTTCATCCAAACCTTGTTCACCGTATCCGACTACTTGTTCATTCATAACAATATCTAACATATCATTTCTATTTAATATATCAAACATACAACCAGTACTATTTTTAATATCTTCTACTAGTTTAGGGTCTGTTCTTTTATCCATTAATAGATTATTCATAAAAGCTCCCATCCAAACTCCATACATCTCCGACTCATCTTTTCCTTCCAGTGCGTCTGACCTTAACATGTTGTCTGCTATACTCCCAGCCATATTAATTACTAATCCAGGAATGTCGTAACTTTGTTCAGCACATGTTACCATATCAATTTTAACATGTTTTGAGTTTTCATTAATAAGGTTAATTCCGTGTAAACCTCTAATATGTTTTTTCTCTTCTTCGTTTAAGTTAAATCTTTTTTTCATCTTATTTCTTAAGTAAATTGTTTATTTCAGTGTTTATATTTTCTTGTATATTAACTAAATCCTCATTACTCCAATTATCCTTTCCCTGACTACGGTTCTCTACAAATCTAGTTAGTCTCTGAGCCTCACCTAATAATTTTTCTAAAATTTCTTCTTCTTCACTCTTTTTAAGTAGTGGGTTAGGCTCTATAGGGTTTCCAAGCGAGTCGGTTGGAACCTCTTGTTCGTTAATATTATGTAAACCTCTAATGTGTTTCTTTTCTTCTTCGTTTAAGTTAAATCTATTTTTCATAATTTTTTAATTTTTTAATAACCACCACCACTAGCCATTCCACCACTACCTGTCGAAGTAGTTGTAGTAGTAGTTGTAGAAGCTACCGATACGGTACTAGTAGAACCAACACCTCCACCACTAGGTCCAATTATACCTAATGGTATTTTAATTGTTATTAATGGTGGACAACATTTCGATCCTATACAAGAACCTTTCCCACATATCCCAAAACCACCACCACATTTATTACATGCCAATATTCCTTTTTGTGTTTCATTTATTGTACCATCATCATTAAACAAACGTACCGCTGCATTTTGTACATCAGTTAAAGTAGCCTTAAATCCTGCCTTTTGTGCATTCAATGTTCCCGCTTCTAAATCACTTAAATGAAATTCTACTTGTGTATACCTTTGTCGTGGTAATGTAGCCTCAAAAGCTTTTTCTTGTGCTCGGTCAAGTTTTGGTTCACTTAATGCTTTTATTCTTCTATCACTAAATCCTTTAACTTTAGCTTGTAAATTTATTAATGCTGCTACTGGTGGGTCACATTGTGTTCCCCCACTACAACATACACAATCTTGGTGATTGTAGTTTACACTACCAGGTGTTATACACTCTTGACAAAACTGGTCTACCACTGCTGGTATATGCCATTGACCAACCAATGGTGACCATGGATTAAGTGGGTCATAAGGTTGGTAATTACAACAATCAGGATAGTTTGGGTCATTATGCATATAATCTTGGAGTACTAAACACGTTTGCCATAAGTTCACTGGGTTCATGGTTATGCCATATGCGAATGGTACTAATTGTGGATTTAAGTGAGTACCTACACTCCAACACTTCATCCCTGTTTGTGCACCACCAATATATAAATCAGCTCTGAAAGCGTTAGGGGCAACAGCTCCTAGATTTATTAATGTTGTATATATACTAGATGTTGGACTAAACTGATATTGTTCAGTAGCGTCACAACAATTTTGTATAAAATTAAGTGTACTAGTTGGTGGTGGACCTGTACTATATGTTGTACAATCTGAACAGTCTGGTGAGATATAACTTGTAAATGTTGAACTAGCTCCTGGACCTAACCCATTAAAATAACCTACTACTATTCCCTGAGGATTTATTGAGTTATCAAACCTACAACCGTTTCCGTCTCCAGGATAAGGGGGTACTGTTATAAAAGCATCGGAACAATTTCACCATAACCTGCATTATAACAAGAAGTACATGTTCCAGTTAAGAAAGTATTCTTATCTATTTCTACACATTTATAACATAGAGCGTATTGCACCACCAACGAGTAAAATATTTACACTTACGTATTCACCAACATTAGGAAACAACCCTTCCATAGGTAGACCCGGACCTCATGAATTACCATCAGGTGATGTGGGTGTATATGATGCTACACCACCCAGGTATGTACACTGGTTCGCTATATTCATGTGGTTAGGCCCACATTGCCCTCCCTGATTTAGATTTCCCTGGAAGACGTATGCCACCTCATCTCCATTAGGTAAAATGGTTTTTATATCATCCCAATATGTTGCCATAATTTTCTTTTATTATAAATAGTGTTTATTAGTTAAATCTTTTTGTTAACTATAAATATAAGAGACTGTATAAAACGGGTGGTTAAAAAGGGACGGGTCCCGGTTCCGCCGGTCCGACGAAGTCGGGTCGGGTTCGGTCGGGGCAAGTGGCGCTAAAGAATGGTTAAACTATCTCACAGTTATAACTAGATTCAATATGTCGATTCCAACCCTCACTACCATACCGTAGGCTCATACCATACTCCTTCCACATTAAATAACTAAAGAGAGTTTGATTAACGGTAATAACAAAATACTTAATGTCGTCAACATTATCCTCCACCGCACTAAGGATAACCTTATCTGTAGGAAAGTCATGTTTCTCACACCAAAATGTAAGGTCATCAACGAACTCGTCAGAGTAGTCCTCATCGTTGAATATTATATCGATTGTTTTCATAGTAATAAATATAGTAAAAAAAAGAACACTACAAAATTATGAACCGATTAATATTCCTAATCGGGTCACCTTCGGTGTGTTGGAGGGTTCTATCTATAAATCCCCTATAACGTAGTCCGGGGGGTATTAATATTATAAACAGCAAAAAAAAGAATACCGGAATCCCCATAGTAAACATAAGTGGTTTCCCTATAGGTTTAGTAATACCCTCCAATAGGGTCGTTTAAGTCTACAGGGTTTTCTTTTTCATCCACCTGTTTAAGATACTTTTCAATAATTTGTAAGTGTTCCAATACACATGGTTTATCCATGGATGCTTCACAACAATCATCAACACCTTCAAATATCTTCTTTAAATTGTGAAGAGCTTCCTTCACTGTTAGTTTTTCTTTCATATTAAAATCTTTTGTAACTAGTGAGGAATCGAACCTCATACTCGTCAGTTGTTTAGTAGTCCATTCGCTTCCGAACTCTATACATTCCAAAACCTAGTTTCCCATAGTTTAAAGATAAGAATAATTTATTTAAAGGTATAGCTCAATTTCTCTAAATTTTTTCCTAAAATTTTTTAGAGGGGTTTAGCAGCTAAATTAAAAAACCGCTAATACTTCGGGGAAGGCTCTGACCCCCTTTTACCCGCCGCTAAAACCCATATATAAGAGGGGATACGGACAGGGGGGAGGCCCCCCATATTTAGGGGGCTAAAGCAGGGGATGTATATATGGGGGCTATATTGGTATTATATGTATAGGTCCCTCCCTCCCGTACGGGACTATTATTTGAACTACCGAGAAATACTCGGGACTATTATTATCATGTGTTTTTAGAATGGTTCTAAATAAGGACCAGGGGTGGATAGTATGGAATCTTTTTACTATCTTTATTTGGCCAGTCCATACTATTTTCTTATCTTTGTAGTATGAAAAACATAGACAACATACAACTTAGGAAACTTATCAGAGACAGAAGGTTTAAGACGACGTACCAAAACTGGGGTACTAAGAGTACTACCTACGAGTACCGTATCACTAATATTAAACTAAACTATGGTAAGGAGGACCCAACCACTAATGACCAAAAGTGGAGAACTACTGTAGTTAATCTTGTGTGTTCAGGTACTACAACAAATCTTGTATCTAAAAAGAGACCTGCTAAAGGTTGGGGTGACATATCAGAAGAAGACAGAATAGATAAAAAGGTATAACCCTAAAGTTAAAGATTGTATGGACAAATATGGTGAGTGGTACTATAACCTACGTGGAGGTTGGGGTAATCCTAAAGTCCCAAGGAATGCTATAAGATATTCTTTACTGAATGATGATGGTTATAACTACAACTCTAACCATAGAGCTAGTGACCTCCGTAGTTTCTAAAGTTGATTGGTATTGAAGGTGACCTTAAGATTGGAACTATTAAGTTGGTACACACTTCAGAACTATAACTATCCGAGGCCTTAGTGCCCTTTATATAAAATCCCTCTACGGTAATTCTGTAGGGGGTTTTCCTTTTTGGGGGGACTTATTTAGAATTAGACTTAATAAGCGTTTGTTCTTGTTACTGTAAGACCCGCCCTCCCACAACCTAAAGGTACAACATTTCTTGGACATGGCCAAATTATTCCCCTGACTTTATGACAATGTTAATAACTGGTACATAAACCCCGGTTATGGTCCATCGCTAATCCCATTAAGAATCCCGTGTGACAATGTGTCAGGGGGAATTTTGTTAATAACTTTAGGTCGATTTACTTGATTATGTCAGTATGTCAGTCACGGGTCGCGAAGGGGTCAGAGACTTTGACGGCTTGTGAAGTGTACTTAAACAATCCATTTACAGGGTAAATAGTGAAAAGCACCGTACAGAACGCCCCTATCGGTAATTATAGATGTGTAATAGAGTGGTAATTAGTGGATAAAAGTGGTAAATAGACTACGATAGATAGGGTTAATAGGGGAACACGTTAATTTAGAGGTTGTCTAAGGACATTAAAATAGTCCTCAGTATACCATATATTCGATTTAAGAGACTATCTTTTTTTAAACATATAAGGGCTCGGGGGACCATGACTAAACCCTTCAACAGACACCGAATGGTGTCATTATATTCTGGGTTTATATAGCATAATTAAATGTGTCATATAGACAGTCCCTTAATTATGGGACCATATAAGTTATGACCGTATAAAATACTCATTAATTATAGGGTTTTTTATACATAACCCCTTGCAGGGGTTAAACTTTTAAACCTATGTATGGGAGTTATTAGGAATGGATATTAAACTTATACTCATTTATACGTAATTAGATATATTCATAGGGTATATATGAGTATTATATATATATCCATATAGTGTCATTTAAGTGGTCCCTTATTAATGAGATTTTTATGGGGATATTATATGGGAATCTGAATGTTTAAGTGAGGGGAACGTAGTGGACCGAACGATTAACCCTGGAACGAAGTGTAGGGGGGAATAAACATGAGGATTTACAGATGATATCCCTTATATACTTAAGAACCTTGTATAGTTTCTTTTATCTATAAGTTGTTCTTTAATCTTATTGAGGATGTTTACCTTTATAACAGAATATTTCTTCTTTACATTCTTAGTACCCCACGTGATGTGTGCCTCAGTTAAATCCAGACAAGACTTTAGATATCTTAAGTTCTCATTAACCATAGGAAGTAATTCTGTGTATAGTTCTTTTGTTTTATTTATGGTATTCTTTTCTTCTTGGATTTTGATAACTTCCTTCTCTCTTCTTGTTATCTTAGCTCTAAGGATGATACCCTCGTGAGATGACATGATACCTTTACTGATAGCTATAGCGATTTGTTTACGAGTAGGGAAGGTTTGTGTGTTAGTCATAATCTTAGGGTTTTATAGGTTAATATCTCTCTTTCTTTGTACTATAAAGATACGAAATTTTCCTGACATGGCCTAAGATTTATCCCTAAAGAAGTCTTTGTATATGCTATTAATTGTATTATAATCTACTGGGTATTCATGAAAGTCTATATCGTTGTTAACCATAAGTTCTTTAAGTTCTTTATCTACTCTCTTTGACTCTTCTAAATCCTGGAATCTACCGTCTTTTTGGAAACCGGCATCGTTCCGATGTAATAATATGTTGATATTGTCATACTTCTTGAATAGGTCTATGATAAAGGTGTCGAAACTATCCCCGTATAAGTTCTCTGGGTAACCATCTCCGTACCTTCCCTTGTATACCAGACCGAAAAGAATAGGACTATCTATAATGATGTATTCTACCTGACCGTATAGTCTTGAAATGTTCCTATGTTGATTGGCAGTGATGTATAACTGGTCTCTTATTGCACTATGATTCTTTTCCCATGCGATGACCTTAGGAAACTCTGATGTGAGTTCTACGGACATATTATTACGTTTCATCATGGCATATAGACCGGCGGCTTGGGTTGATTTTCCTATACCTGGCCCTCCGAATAAATTTATAATCTTTGTCTTCATCCTTTAATAGTATCATTTTTATAGGGATAAATCAAACCTGGGGTATGAGGGTAACATTCTATCCTATACCCTAAATCATAGTATATCCTTGTGAACTCTATTTCACCTAATACAAAAGCTGAGGTATACCATGTTAAATAATTTAAACCAAATTCAAATATACGTAATGGATTTTAATATTAAAACCGTTTTGTCTATTATGTGGGATATTTGGGTAAGGTAACTCACCGTTTAGTCTTATAACCTCTTCTAGATATTTTCTATTTGTTAATCCTGTCATATTAGGTGAAAAAGGAACTTTGTTCTGGTCGAGTAGTTTTAGGGTTTTATTAATAATGGAGGTAACTTTGTTCGTATGGTCTTTACCGTATATAAATAATTTAGGTAGAAAGGATAGATACTTAATTAATTTTAACTTTAATTTAATCTTGTCTTTATTTTCTTTTAATTTTGTCCATGTCTTAGTGTCATAACCTATAAAAGCGATATCACCCTTTAACATTTTAATTCCTTTTGAGTAGTAGTTTTCTTGTTTTACTTTGTAGTCATCTTCTTGAAAGAACCAATAATGGTATACATTTTAAACATATTAAACGCATAGTTCATAGATTTTAGACTTATACCTCACCATCATCCCAGGGACGATGAATAACTTTAACGACACCACAATAGGTTTTTAAACCATTTAATGTATTTAAATAATCATTACCTTTTTACCCCACAATTATGGTTAACGATTATAACATCTAAGTTATCTACACCAGGATTTAAATTAATTTCGTTTTTATTGAGTCACTTATAATTGATATCGTATCTTCTACATTATAGGGGAAAGAGAATCTTTTACCGAAGTAAGTTGTTATAACTTTACAATTTTTACTTTTTGGTGTTTTCATCTAACAACATGATGGACCACATTGTTTTGTGGTAGGTTGGTTTGTTTTGGGTGTAATACCACACTTATCTGGGGCAAGACAGTTAGTTTTCTTTGGTGTTAGGTTAAACGATAACACACCGATGTGTTCTACACCGTATAAACCTATTGTTTGATTCTGGTATTCCATTTCTATATCACCATTAAGTTTTTGAAAGTATGGTAGTGTTAGTGCACTGTCTATAATACTTAAAAGTTTTGTGGGTGTTATTCTGTGATTAAAGTCATCTGCTGTCCAGATTTGAAATGTTATATTTTGTTCACTTCTTAGTGTTCCTCCACAATCTACAAAATGTTTTGTTTTTAAACCCATTTCAGTTATATGAAAATAAGGTGGTATAAGTCCATTATCTAAATTAAATAATATAGGGTTTGGTGAATCTTTGTGTTGTGTTAATATTTCTTTAAATTCAAGTAATGTCATTTTTGTTATTGATTGTGTGACCCATCACAATTTCCATCAGGGTCGTTAGTTTTTCCACACCCACACTTTCTTGGGTCTTTATTTTCTTTTAATTTTTTTAATTCTTTTTTGTGCCCTTCTAGACTATAACCATCTATTCTACCGCCCGCAGCTATTTGTTGTTCTAAGTACATTATACGTTCTTTTGTTTTTTTGTCCATTAAAATTTTGTTTTAAGTTTTTTAAATTTTATCCCTACTTCATCTTTATCTGACACTATTGGTGTGTTTGTGTGCCAATCTATTTTTAAATCTTCGTCATTCCACATTAGAGTACCTTCTGATTCTTTATTATATATATTTGTACATTTGTAAGAAAAAATAGTATTATCTTCTAGAGTTAGAAACCCGTGTGCAAAACCTGGCGGTATCCAGAACATTCTTTTATTATCTTCATTTAAATGAACCATTACGTGTTCACCGTATGTTGGTGAGTTTTTTCTAATGTCCACCGCAACGTCCAGGACTGAACCCTTATAACCCTAACCAATTTACCTTGCTCATAGGGTGGGTTTTGAAAATGTAACCCCCTTAGCACTCCTTTCATTGAAAGTGATTGGTTGTCTTGTAGGAATTCATTTTTTATCCCTTCGGATTCGAAAACTTCTTTATTCCAACTTTCAAAAAAATAACCCCTGTCGTCATCGAATACTTTAGGTGTGATGATAGCTAACCCTTCTATATCAGTTTTATTTATATTCATTAAAATAGTTTTCTAACTTCATTGTCTATCTGAACTAGTTTGTTTTTTAGTTGGTTTACCACCTCTTGGTTTTGTGGTGTATATTCTAAACTATCCATACTTTGGAATGTTTCTTCCAATGGAATTTTTGGTACTCTAGCTATTTGATTTTCAATTGATTTATGTTGTCCTAGTAACCAATCGTATCTTCTAGCTTTTCTTCTTGGTTCATATTATATTTTTTAATTTTATTTTATACACCTTCGGTGTTGTCTGCTGTGGAACATTCTCTTGAACAGTAGTACCCTTCATCATCTAATTCTTCACCACAAAAACCACAAGAGTTGGTACTGTATTCTTCATTACAATCCTCACATCTGTCGTCATCATACCAATGTTTAAGTTCGTATTCTTCATACGATTCATCACATTGTTCACAAATTAATTCATTAGTTTTCATACCAAACCCCGTAAACTGGTATGGTTGTACCTTCTACCACATTACCATTTACATCTCTTACTTTTGCGTTACACATTAATCTTTTTTCTTTAATCTTTGGTTCATCATTTGATGTTTTAACGAAATACTTTGGATTCTTCGAATTTAATTTTCTTTTTTTTACTCCCATTTTAGTTATTTTTTATTTGGTTGATTACTGTTTTCTTTATTAATTACCTTTAAGTATAGGTTATTTTAATGAGTTAATCAATCTTTCTTATTTTATATCCACCTTTCTTATAGGAATATATTATCCTGTTCGGGATATGGAATTATTCTATAACCTATGTCGTAATACCTAGTAAAATCTATTTCAGCTAAAATTATATGTAACCAATACCAAGTTATATATTTGTTATAGACAAAAAGTTTTAACTATATCCAAACACTATTTTTACTAAATACATTAAATTCTTTTTGTAGTTAGGGTTGGGTATGTTTGGGTAGGGTAGTTTCCTTTAATCTCTATTACTTGATTTAGGTATTTTTATGTCATACCCATAACACCACCACCATACGCAAATTCACCTTTTTCTTAAGTTGACCATACTATCAATAACTAAATTATGTTTTTAAGACAATTTTATAACCCCATATCAGTATTGGTACTTGAAAAATCCATTTTAGTATCTTCTCTGCTTTTCTGTTGATTTGGTTATGTGGTACATGTCGTACCACAAAAGCAGTATCTTCTCTATTATTTAATATTTCAATACCTTTCTTATAATAATCTTTCTGTGTTATTTTGTAGTCGTCCTCTTGAAAAAACCAATAGTCGTATTCCTCTTTTAGTTTTTTAAACCCATAATCTATACTTCCTGGTGACATACCAGCTCCATTACCCCAAGGTCTATGTAAAACACGTATTTTTCCCGAAAATGTTTTAGTACCATCAAAAGAGTTTAAAAAATCATTAGCTTCTATAATACCACAATCGTGATTAACAAATA
>UEXL01001327.1_pt1 | contig 11725 bp, 25 predicted proteins | sample 1796671 | NCBI WGS metagenome assembly UEXL01 (sample SAMEA4772471, study PRJEB27181) | metagenome
AACTTCAGTCCAGTTTGTTCCATTCCAGATTCTGTAACTGCAACGATGAGGTGGTACCTCCAAAACTAAAACTGATGTATTATCTGCTCCAGCTGCTGTAGTATTTCTTGCAGTATTTAAATCATTACTTCAGTCCAGTTAGTTCCATTCCAAGTTTCATTGCAACTGCTGATCCAGGAACCTTGTCCACCAGAACATAAAGCTGATGTTTGTGTTCCTGCTCCAGCAGCTCCATATCTTGCAGTATTTAAATCATTAACTTCAGTCCAACTAGTTCCATTATAAGATTCTGTTGAGCTTGCCAAAGCATGGAGGTAAATCCACCAAAACCTAAAGCTGCTGTTTAATTCCAGCTCCTGTTAAAAGATATCTAGCTGTATTTAAATTACCAGTTCTCCACGAACCAGCTGCTGTTACATTTGGATATTGATATTTGAAATCTTTGTTAGTGCTATCGTACCATAGCTCACCTTCCACGGCGCCTGGATAATTACCAGCGTAGTTGACGACTGCTGTCCCAACTGTCTCTTTATAGGTAGCCATAATTATTTAGCCTTTAACAACCAACCTTGAGTAGAGTCTGTAAAGACTAATGTGTTTGCGGCTCTTTCTACTGAAACTGTAAGATCTGCTTCTGCTCCATTAATTTTTGAACTATTTCTTCCAATAGTTAGAGCGTAGTGTCAAAAGTACCTGCATAGTCTATAAACGAAACTTCATCTCCGATTGTTGGTGATGATGGTAGAGTTAAAGTAAACGAACCACCAGTTGTATTACAAAATACACCTTCACCAGCTGCTGCTGTAAAGTTTCCTGTTTTAACTGCTTGCCATGAGGTTCCACCTGCTTCTAGTTCTTCCCAAGACAATACTCCACCTGTTGTTGATTTTAAAACGTAACCGTTTCCTCCAGCTACCGCTGCGGGCCATGTTAAAGTATAAGACCCACTAACTGTTGCAGCCGACTTCTGACCTATGTATGCACTATCATCACTATCTGCTAATCTTAGCTCTTTCTGAGAATTAATTGTTAATGCGGTTCCTGCTGTCCAAATTAAATCTGCATCTCCTGCAAATGATCCTGAACTATTAAACTGTACTTGTGTATTGAACCACCTGGTAGTCCACCAAGAACAACTTCTTTAACGTCTGGATTTGTACCATCGTTAGCACTTGCTGAAAGAATTTTCCAACCTTTGTCAGTTGTTGCCCAAGTTACAGTATCACCTGAACCCGATACGTATTTAAATTGTACAGTGTATGCACCACTTGTATTGTTTAAAACAAAATAAGTATTTTCTACATCTAAAGGAATTGTTACAACTTTATTTCCTGTAATTGCTTGAGCAGATTCTGCTCCTAAAACTATAACTCTTGTTGCAAGAGTTGCACCTGTTGACCCATCTGATACAGCTAAAGCTGTTGTATTAGCTCCTGAACCTGCAGTGTTTAAAGTTTGAACTTTATAACCACCAGTTATCTGTTCAAAAAGATTTAAATTAGTATTTGTTTTTGTTCCCCATGTACCGGCGTTTTCACCAGTTGCCATTAGTTCAACACCAAGAGGTGTATAAGTTGAAGCCATAATTTTTTTCTCCTAAGCCACGTGCGTTACGTCTGTATACGATGTATTTCCTGATACGTCAACATCGGAATAACTCGCGCTATTTGTTTTATTAACATTACTATAACTTGTATTTCCATCAATATCAATATCTTGATATGATAAAGCTGCAATATTTCCTACACTAGAAATAGCCTCAACTCCAGTTAATCCTAGAGCATTTTCTGCTGGAGTTATTGTACCAACTGCCGCTGTAGCAGAAACCCCTGTTAATGGTACTCCTATTCCAATTGTTAAAGATCCTACAGAAGACGTTGCTTGTTGACCTGTTGGAATTTGAGATCTGTTCTTGTAATAAACCTACAGAAGATGTGACTGATACTCCGTTAAACCAATTTCTACTGCATCAAGAATTATACCACCTACTGCAGATGTTGCAGATACACCTGTTAATCCAATAGTAGCTTGTGTTATTAAAGGAGTTCCAATGTTAGATGTAACTGATACTCCTGTTGGTACAACCACACAATCTATAATAGTTGTTAAACTGCCTACAGCAGATGTAGCTGATACTCCGGTGACCGATATAAGTTCTTCTGGTAAAGCTGTTAATGATCCAACACTTGTTGTTGCACTAACTCCTGCTGGTTGAACTAATTTATTAAATGAATCTCCATAAGGTTCTTCACCCCAACCATTTCTACCCCAACCAACTAAAGTACCTGCATTATCAAAATCCCCAAGTTCTGTTGTTGCTTGTACACCTGTTAAATCTGCAAAAGTTAGACCAACAAATGTTGTAGAACCTACACTAGATGTAGTTGATAAACCTGTTAATGGAACTGCAATTTCTGTAGTAATAGAACCAACAGATGTTGTTGCTCTTGACCTGTTAGTTCTACAGAATATTCTACTCCCCAACCAGAATTACCCCATTGTTGTCTGCCCCAACCTTGTTGTGGAAATGCTTCTACAGCACCTACACTAGAAGTAGCAGATACACCTGTTAATGTAACATCAATAGAATCTTGACTGCCATATTCATTTGCACCCCATGACATAATTCCCCATGAATTTCCGTCAACAGTATTAGCTTGTCCACCCATTCCTGAGTGTTGTGTGCAATAATAGTAAAGAGTTGGTGCACTTTCAGCTACTACAATTTGAGTGTATGCTCCAGAATTTCCTGGAACGCCATTTGTAGTTACACCAGTAGTATACTCGTCACCTCCACTATGTGTTCCATCGCTAGTTGTTGAAAATCTTAAAGGGTGATTACCATTTGAACTATCTGATTGATCAAATTTATATGTGCCATTTTCTCCTAAAAGAATAGTAGCTTGTTGTACTCCATCAATAAAATATTTATTTCCTGAACCGGTACTGACTACCGTTACTGTAAAAGTTCTAGTAACGGACATCCGTCGTTACTCCTTACGCTATACGAAGAATTGCGTTAGATGCGTCCGCTGCTGGAAATTGAATTGTAAAAGTTCCACTTGATACAGTTTTGTCTCCACCAAATGCAATTGCACAAACTGCTCTGTCAGCGTTTGTATCGTTGTATATTAAACAACCATTAGCTGTAAATGAAGCAGAAGTAAAACTTATATCTGCAAAGTCACAACATGCAGTGTCTGTAGATAACGCAGGTGTAACACTTGTAAGTGCTTTTCCACCAGCTGTGTAAGCAGATCCTGATGTTATTAGAAATTTCGTTTGATGTACTATACGCTGTTGTTGATTTATTTAAAGTTGCTGAACTTGTGTATAAAGCTAATTTAAAACTGTTTCCAGACGATGCTGTAAAATTATGTAGAGCTTGTAAAACTTCTGTTTTAAAACTGTTACATACTGCTGATGTTATTGCCATAATTTTTCTCCTAATTACTGAGGCGGTGACTCGATTGGTATTCTTATTGTTCCATCCGTGTAATCGTCTCGTCTTCTTCTTCCAATTTGCATCGCTGCAAACTTTTGTAGTTCAGTTTTATATCTATTTTCATATAGTGTCAACATGTCTGTTGGACCTTTTAAAAACATAAATGCTTCTACTAAACATGCATATAATAGACCTTGTGGAAAGTAATTACTTAAATAAGTTCCACCAGTACCAGTCTCTAAACCAGTGGCATTGCGTTATAATGAATAATATATTTGTAATTAGCGTCTGGTGTAGGAGCTACATATATAGCTCCTGATGTAGCTGTATTAGTCCTGTTGTAGCACCACCAAACATAGAATAATATTTAGGAAATCCTGTTACATCTTGTGCTGGACCTCCTGAAGTTCCTGTTAATTCCTACATATTCTGATATAAAAGTTTGATCACGTCTTTCTAACCATACACCTTGACCTGTAGTAGCTGTTGTAGAATTAAATACTTCTACACCTCTTACAAATAAAGCTTTGTAGGAATTGTAATTGTATTAAAATCTGTTGCAAATTGTGCTTCTGCTTGAACTCTGTCTGAATCCATAGGAAGATCTAAATTAATTCTATGTTCTGCAGCCATAATAAAACCATCTAAATAGCAGCAGTAAATACATTAGCATCTACTTCTGTGTAATTTCTAATATCTGTTGTTAATCTGAATATATGTATATCCTGCCATAATTAAGCTCTATCATTTACGGGTCCAATTGTACACTGAAAACCGCCTCCTGTTGCTGTGCTTCCAGCATTAGATACTAAAGGCACTGTTATAGAATTAAATTGTTGTTCTGTTGCTTGTGTTCCATTTGGTAATGTAGGACCAACTTCTACAGTAGTTGCAATTGCTGTTGCTAAATATGATCCAAAAACTTTTGCTCCGTTTGCATGAGTTGTTGCTGTAGTATTAGGTGGAGTTATTCCTCTAAATGGAGAAGCTGTGCCTCTTGTTAATCCAGATAAAACTCCTGTACCTGTTGTTACCTGTATATTGAATTGTTTCATTTATGTATTTTCCAAAAGTTGCACTAGTTGCATCTTGATTTACTTTTTCTATTACAATAAAACCAGCGTTTGGAAATGCTGCAGAACTAGTTAAAGTTAAAGTGTTAACTGTATCATTAATTGCACCATTTAAAGTTGTTTCTAATTCTAAAGTTGCAATTGCAACACCTCCTACTATTTCTTTAACAGATTGAAATCTAACATAAGATGTTCCTTCATTAATTTGATTAGAAGGATAAGATACACTTAAAGTTTGAGATCCACCTGTTGTAGTAAATGGATTGTTAGGTAAAATATCTTGTACTGGAAATTCAACTCTTGCAGGTCTTGCATGCATTAATCCTTGTGGATCAGCTCCTACAGGATGTGGTTCTAATTGTGGTTGTTTAGGTTCAAATTCAGAAATATGTACCCACGCACCAGTCCATTCTTTTACCATTTCTCTATATGGAAAAGCTGCACCTGATCTATCAGAGATTGCTAATGCTCTACTACCTTTTGCAAATCTAGCCATTATATATTTGGATAGTATGTCTTCGGAGTAATAAATGTGCTAGCTGCAGAACCATCTTCAGATAATGCTCTAGCTAATTCATCCTCGTACAACAACTTCATCTCCTGTGTTCTTTGTGGTGCAAACTTCATAGATAAATAATATGATAATCCTGAAATCATACATGGTACAAATCTAAAAGGTGTATCACTTGCGTTAGTATAAGCTCCTGCATCTTGAATTCTTTTACATAATAAACATTTAAAAATTTGATGCAGCAGTTGAATTAGGTAAAGGATAAATAGTAAGTGTAACTTTATCTATAAATCTTTGTACCCAAAATTGTGAAGGTGTTCCATTAGATGCTTTGTTTGCTGTTGCAGAATAAGCATCTCTTGCAACTTTAGTTAATCCTGTGTCTGATTGATTTGTTGTATTATAATTTTGTCTATAAGTAACATTTAAAATATCTGAAATACCATAAACATTTGCTGTTGGAACAGTTGTAGCTTGTGGTGGTTCTCCACCTCCAGGTACATCTGTAGAATTTCTATAAAAAGTATATACCAGATCCTTCAGCAGTAGCATCAACATTAGTTGTTGAACCTGCTACTAAATTAATATTAGTATTTCCTACTTCCCAAAAATGTATTCCTCTATTACCCCATTCTTGAAAAAAGAATGTTTAATGATCTTCGTGCAGTTTTAATTTGATGACCAGCTGTACCTACTAAACCTAGACGTTCATATGCATCTGCAATAATTTCATCAATAGAAAAGTCTTGATCAAAACTATAAGACTGTGAAGTAGTGTTAGCCATTGCTACCTACCCGTCAAAATATACGGTTAATCCTGTTGAAGCCCCATCCATAATGTCAGTGTTTGTTCCTAAAAACGCACCATTTATACATAAGATTCCATTGTGTGGAACATGTGGTTGGTAAGTTCCTGCCGCTGCTATAGTTTGCATTTCAACTGTTCCAGCTGTAGATGCATTAGATATTTCTAAATTTCCCGCTGCTGCAACTCCAGTAAAACCTCTTACTCTTGTTCTACCTGTAAAGATAGGTGCTGTAAAAACTCCTACTGATCCCATAGAAATGTCTACACTAGCTGCTCCATTACCTGTAACTTTAGTTAACGTTCTATAAAATAGAGTTGAAACAACACTTGCTCCACCTGCTGGACCTGTAAGATCTTCAGTTTGACTAGCACCATTTACATCTGTTCCAATAATTGTGTACGTAACATCAGAGTTATCGTCACCAGTTCCTGAAACTAATTTTACTTGTTGTGCGAATCCTGGACCACAAATGCGTCATTACCTGCAATTGTTGTTAAAGTTAAATCTGCACCATCTGCTGGATCTTGTTCTGCAGCAAGATTAGTATCGCTTGCAGCTGTGATCTGAGTGTTATTTGCGTTAGGACCAAAGAACTTTGATTTTATATTTGTATCGTTTGCCATAATTTTTTTCTCCTTAAATTAATATGTGGGCCGAAGCCCACACTAAATTAATTATTACGCTCCAAATGCAAATGCACCAGTTGTAGCATCAGCTGCTCCACCTAGTTTATATGCAATATTCCAAGTACCTGTTGTGTAACAAATAAAAGCAATTGTTCCACCAGTAGTTAAAAGATTTGTAGCTGCGCCTGCTGTTGTGAAAACCAATGCAGTTTCACCTGTTGCAGTTCCACCATCAACAATCTGCTAATGATTTAACTTGTAGCCCAAACATCTGTTCCAGCAGCTAAAGTTAATGCTTAACCCACCTGTTGTATGTTTGTTTATTAAATTGCTGTAAAGTTACACCAGCTACTGCACCAGTGTAATGTTTGTAATACCACCTGTTGCTAAAGCAGCTCCAGTAAGTAGCAACTAGTTGTAAAAGCACCTGTTGTATTGTTTTTTGTAGCGACTTGAAAACCTGCTTCTGATCTTACCGGTCCTGTAAATGTAGTATTTGCCATGTTAATATTCCTCCTAGAATATAATAAATGTAGTCCCTAGGGGTTGTCGACTATACGCGTCTACATTAAAATTTATTAATGTATAGTGAGTTATTTATATACTAGTTTTTAGTAGAGTGCAAGAGAGCCTTATAAGAAAGTGCGATTTCAGCGATGTAGCTTTTGACTTAAGTAGCTACAGAAACTTGTGGAGCAGCGCCTTCAACGCTATTCTGTCTGTGAGCAATAGCTGCTTCTTCCAGCTTGATCTCAGTAATGACTTGTTTAACTTTGTCATCAATTCTGACCATTTCAAGAGTGTATCTATCATTAGACAGATGCTCCTGTTCCCACTTCAACTCCAAGGACCTTTTTTGTTTGTATAGGTCTTGTATCATCAACAACCTCCTCATAGGTTATTCGATTTATCTCGTTATTATAGTTGTTTCGAGATATTCCCAATTTATACTCTTTTCTCCCAACTTGTCAAGGATTGATTGTTCAAGAGAAATAGCATTATCTTCAGCAAAACATTAAATTTTGCGTAATGATCGTATGCCCATATTTTACTGTGAATTGTTTCATGGTTTTTCTTTCTATTTATTAAATGTGGCGGAACTATGTCCCGCCACAAAATTTTTATTGATTACGCACCTTCAACGCCGAAGATACCTCTAAAGTCAGATGCGCCAAAAGCGTATCTTTCTCTAGCTTTGTATCTAACGTTACCAGTATCAAAGTCTCCTTCCATTGAGTTGTCAATGGAGTTCTTGAGAACATTTTCATACCATTTGGAACGTCTGTGATAATGTAAAATGAATCAGGGTCAGTTAAGAAATTGTTCACTCTGTAACCTTGAGGAATCATTCCCATGCTGTTGATTGCATTGATGTCATTATCAGCAGTTTGAGTTCTACCTTGAGACTTCATAAGTCTTTCAGCATTGAACTGATTCGCAGAAGGAATTATCATTTTAACTCCTTTAGCTGCAATTCTTAAACCTCTTTCATCAGTCATTGCTGCGATGTCAATCAAAGCTTGTTCTAATGAAGTTTCGTTTAAGTCTGCTTGTGTTGCTAAAGTATTTGCTACGTTACCCGCAATTGTTGGGTGAGCAGTAGAAAATAAATTAACGCCATCACCTGTTTGAAAAGCAGTTGCAGCTGCAATAGCTGGTAAACCGTTATTCAATGGTGCTGCGCCTTTTACTTCTTTAGCATTAGACATAGATCTTGCTAGAGCTTTTGTGTATCTAGAAGAAAGTCTGTCATAAAGGTTGTCCTCTATTGCTTCTTCTGTGATAGCGAAAGCTAAAGCGATCGTTTCCCATTGTGTATCTAGCAGTATAAGTTTCTTGTGCATCATCGTATGATACGCCAGCTCCTTCTGCTTTTACATCTGCGTTTGCAAAACCACTTAACATTACTTCTTCTTCGAAAGCTCTGTCAGATGATTCTGTAGTATAAATCTCAGCGTGCTGATTATCATACCTTTTGTATTCCAGACCGAATAGTGCATTCAGACCTGGCTCTAACTCTTTAACGAGTTGTGCTCTTGATATTGCCATATTATGCTCCTACCGTTCCTGTTCCGAACCATTGCGATTTATTAGCAACCACAACAACAGAAGCGAAACCTGAAAAGTTTGCTAATGCTGGGTTTGTTTGTGCAGTAGTTGTAAGATCTTCATTTTCAGGATCTTCTGCTACTCTTAACAATCTCCATTGGTTGTTAATGTCGTGTATAGTTCCGACTGTTAGTTGTCCATTTGATTGTCCAGATATAGTAGAACCTGAAACTGTTGTAGTTCCTTCTGCTCTAACTGTTAAACCAATTGTTCTACCCATGTTAACTTGTGCTGCGTCGCCATTTGCACCTAAACGTGCATCTAAGCCACCAACATATTGTTGAAATGGATTGTCTATTATAAACGCATCAATGTCCCCATTGTTTACATTCGCTGCTGGTACAGTAGCACCAGGATAGAATGAAGCAAAAGTTGGTTTTAATGTATTTGCATCTGTGTAGAATGCACCATTAAATACACCAATTGTAGGAACAGTAATAGCGTCTTGAGCAGATATCAAATAACCCGCATCTACACCGGCACCTGTTGCAGAATCAATCTGTACAGGCATACCTAAATATAGAGAAGTTGGATATCCACTGTCGATTTTGTATTTGTTCTGACCACCAGTAGAAGGGGTTGCACCCAACGTACCAGCAGCGATCAAACCAAAACCAGCTGTGTTTCTATTTGCCATTATGTTTTTCTCCTTATGAACCTGCCGTCGTTAAACGGCCTCCAGTTCGGTTTATATTTTTCGTTGGTGTTGAGAATTTTATTTCTTAGTACCACCGAAGTTTTTGCTTGAACGCTCGAATTTCATCGGCATTCGTTTGTCCTGATCCTTCAGTAAGTCGTTTTCTACAGCTTCGTCTTGACCCTCAGTTTGTCTTTTCTGATAATCAATACGACTTTGCGCGAGTTCTTCCGGTATCCTTGCCAGGAGAAGGCCTCCTACTCCAATGACTCCAGCGTATTTTCCGTCCATGACAACAGGATATTCTTCAGTGTCGTATTCGTCAGCTCTCACTAACTCATAACCAGATCTCAATCTACCATGAATATTTTTGGTATCATTGAAACCCATTGACTCTGCTCTTATCCATCTGTGCCTAAATCCGTCAGGCGCTGGTGGTGCATCTAGAGATGATGGGGCTTGTACTCTTTTGGTCTTTCAGTTTTTGACCGAGTTACAGCCGCACGAGAAGTTTTATTTTCGTCTTTTTTCATACTATGCTCCTTCCGTGAGTTTTAGTTGTTTAGCATACTCTTCGAGTGGCACACCTAATTTTTTAGCTATTGCTACTTGTGATGATGTGAGTCTCACAGTTTTGCGACCAGGTTTTGAGCTTCTGTTAGCCGAAGCTACCGACTGAACGGCCCTGTTCGTTTGCTTAGTTTCATTATTATCAAATTTATGCCCAAAGTCAACTCTAATCCTTTTATCAATCTCAGTGTAATATTCTTGATTTAGGATCATAACCTTCTTTATCTACTAAATCTTGTGAATTTCGAATGCAGTAAATGTCATAGCTCTATCTGTTCCGAACCATCTATTTTTTGCAGCCCAATCTTCAGCCATAGGATCAGCTTGAGGCATTTGTTGAGGGTTTGATTTGGTAATTGTCCACCGTCTGATAGTTTAACAGGTGTTTCCTGTTCAACTGGTGTTGCTTCTTTTCTTTGCTGAAGTTTAGCGTTCTCAAAAGCTAACTCAGCAATTTTTTTATTTGCTTCAACTTGAGCTGTTGCATCACCTGCTTCAATGGCTGTCGCTAATTGTTGTTGCGCCATGTCCATACCAGATTTTACACTTTCTTCAAATTTAGCAGTGTAATCAGAATCAACTTTATTAAATCTTTCCTGATCTGTTTTCTTTTATTTTCAACTGCAGTAGCGTATTCGATAGCAGCAGCTTCTCTTCTTTCTGCTTCTCTCATCTTACGCGTAAGTTTAGCAATTCTAGATTGCACACCTTTACTGTAATCTTCTAATTCTTCATCACTCTTTTTTTCTGTTTCTACTTTTTGTTTCTGTTTCTGTTGTTTCTTTCCGTTGTTTCTGGAGCAGTATCAACTACCGCCTCATCTTTTTCTTCAGGTACATTGATCTCGGTTTCTGGACCGGATGTATCAATGTCTACTGTCTTTTTCTTCTTCTGGCATAGTGTCCTTCCTATGTTAAAATTTGTGCAGGATATCTGTTGGTCCTGTACGGTTGCTAGTACTTCGTCATCATTAAGAAGACGAACTTCTCCACCTCAATTTCTATACGTGATCCGGCATAACGTGCGAAGACTACCCAGTCTCCCACCTTGCACCATGGACCATCGCTAAATCTTTTAGGATCGTTATAACAATCAGGTCCCATAGCAATTACGTTTCCGCACTGCGATGCAACTTGTTGTCTGTCTATTGTTTCAGTTCCTAATAAAACTCCACCTTCAGTTTTTTCTTTCATTCTAAAAGGTAAAACTAACATACGCCAACCTGTTGGTTGAGGTAGTTTAGTAGTTTCTTTGGTAACTTCTTTTACCGGTTCTTTCTCGTATTTGTCTAATAGTCCTGTTTTAATTTTTGGGATTTCTTTTGATGTCGACGACTGTTCCTCTGTCTTCATTTTGCTCCTTATCGTTTAGCAGGTTAGAGATTTCCTGACGCACTGATTCCAATGCATTAATCTGTCCTATTATATACTTGTAAGTTTCCATACTGTCAACCCCACCGGATGTGACCGATATGATAACGCATCTACTCTTCTTGTGATTGCTCTCTTAGCTATTTAGTATTGCTCTTTTAACTTTTAGTTTTGCTTGTAATTGTTCTGATGCTTCCATTTAACATTTCCATCTTCTCCGTGCTTGTCTGATTCGTGAGTTAGGATCGTTACGTGTTTTTGCTGACGAGTTTCTTAATTGACCTGCGCTTCTTGCACAGTACGACTTACGTCGGTTTGCAGCTTTTGACCCTTTTTTCACTTTACCAGTCACGGCTGTTTTTAATTTACTTCCAGGGTTTGCTCTTCTGTAAGCAGCGACACCCTTCTTAGTCATACCTGCTCCAGCTTTGTCTTTCTATAATTACCACCTTTACCGGTAGTTTTTCTTATAGGTTTTCGGCCATTACTTTTTCTTTTAGGTTTTTCTTAGCCGTCTTAGCCGCTCTTTAAAATTAGCAGCAGTTGGTGCTCCTTTAGCTCCAGGTTTTCTCATC
>UEXL01000795.1_pt1 | contig 11717 bp, 14 predicted proteins | sample 1796671 | NCBI WGS metagenome assembly UEXL01 (sample SAMEA4772471, study PRJEB27181) | metagenome
AGACACTTAGACTTTCTGTCATGTTATGGTTTACACCATAAGTCATGTAAGTACCAGTACCTTCTTTATCTCCGTATCCAACTGTTAATGCTTTCCAACCTACTGTTGCTTCCATACCAACTAAGTCAGTAGCAGCGTCATAGATTGAATAAGTTGAAGCGACTGTAAAGTCACCTACAGTTGTGGATGCACCTGCAGCCCAATATGAGATATCGTTAACTCTATCGTCAGCGTAACCACCAGATAAGTTAATGTCTTTTATTGAATGAGAAATATTCCATTCATAAACATCAACACCATTTTTGCCGTTACTTCCATCAACCATTGCCATTGCACTAACTGTACCATTGCTTAGTTTGATTGTATTAGATGACCTATCTGCATATTTAAATACAGCATTGTTACCATATACTTGAAAGTTATCTGTTTGAGATACTGAAGCATGAGCTTGTCTACCTACAGTAATTGCAACACCATTATTTTCTAAACCAACATATGCTAGTCTGGAATCAAATGTGTCTGAACCACTATCGTCAACGTCTAGTCCAACTTCCAATTTTGCAATTGCTGAAATAGAACTACCTTCAATACTAGGTTCTGAAAAATCAATACCTAATTTTGATCCGTTGTTTTCAAGTTTGTCGTATGCAACACCAGAGGCGTTTTCATCATGCGAAAACTTGTAGTTAAAAGTACCATACGGTTTAATCTCAGCAGCGTTTGCTGTGTAAGCAAGCAAAACGATACCAACTACCGTAGCAGTAATTAATCTTAACATGTATTCTCCTTTTTTGAATTATAGATTATAAAAATATAATCAATCCCTGAATGGGATTTAATATGTACCTCGTAAATTTTTCATGGTGTATTATTTATAACTTTCATCATATTGAGCCGCATATATTTCATCAACTTGTTCTTGTGTTTTTAAAACATATGCACCTATATGTGTATAACCATTTAACTTTACCACGACCACCTGCCTGCCATTTACGATATATTTCATTGAGTTTTCGTACCATTACAGGATGTTTCATACCATTTTCTGCCATGTCATCAAATAATTTTTTATAATTAATACCTTGACTATCTGCATAAACAGTCCAACTGCCTTGTACTTTGTCCCATTTAAAAGTTACTTCTTTCAAATCTAATATTTGATACAAGTCTGGGTGGGTAATTTCTTTTGCGTGTAATATTTTTTTAGTCATTAAAACAAAATGCGATATGATTATACTCCTCGCTTGAGAGTTTAGGTTTATATTGTTCGTGTACTCTATTGTACAAAGTATTGAGTTCAGTTATATAACTTACATAAGTGTCCTTATTGACCAAACTATTATAGACAATACACTTACCTTGTTTCTTTAACCAACGATTGTCTAACATCACTTGACCATCTGCGTCATACACATCAACAATCACTACATCATAGTTATGTACTTCATGTATATAGTCATGGACATCACCTTGTATAATACGAAGGCGTTTTGACTTTGGTAAATTAAATTCTTTGTGTGCAACTTCTATGACTTCAGGATTTATTTCAACGGTGTCTATATGTACATCTGGAAAAGAATTGTATATTTCTGTATGTAAATTACCTGCACCAAGACCCAATAAACAAACATGTTGTATATTCTCTACATGCGAAAACACTTTCATTATTTCTTTCATATACAATAAAGATATTTTTCCAGACGCATTAACACGACCTTGTATAAACTTATTATTAAAGAGCATAGACTTATAGTCTTTTGTTTTTCTTACTTCAATCATTTTAAATATTCCTCATTCGCTGTAAAGTTAAAAACTTTTTCCCATTGTGTTGATTTACATGGTAACTCTATGTGTGTGTACCCTTTTGATTTAGCATACCATACTCGTTGATGTCCGACTGATAAATTTATGTATGTTCATTTTAAATTCTTTACCACTTTCACAAGTATTTAAATATAATTTTAGATTGTCTTGCAATTAAAGTTTATTATCATAATCATTTATTGAAGAACTCAGATTGTAGATTGTGTATTTCAACAACTGCTTTGCATAAGAGTTTGTTCATATTGGTACTATGTGGTCAGAATAAATTTATAATATATCTGTTAATAGAATTATTATTAGAACGAATACGTTGAAGTAAAAAGTAACTAAATTGATCTTTCTTATCTGCTACCATAGATTGAACGATACCAAGTAAAAGTTTTTACACTTTGTAATAACTGTTATCAATTTATACAAATTCATCTTGTGGTAAAATTATTGACTTAATCATTTTAAATATTCCTCATTCGCTGTAAAGTTAAAAACTTTTTCCCATTGTGTTTGATTTTCTACATGGTAACAATCTATGTGTGTGTACCCTTTTGATTTAGCATACCATACTCGTTGATGTCCGACAGATACTAGGTATGCGTTCCAAGATATGATGATAGGGTGTGTCATACCATGTTTGTCTAAACTTTCAAATAACTTTGATAGATTGTGTTTTTGTTTATCGTTTGGATTATCGTAATCTGTTTTGTTGCCGAGCATACTCAGATTGTAGACCTTGTGTATTTCTGGAAACTCTATGTGTTTGGCCGAGAGGTACTTCATAGGTGGTTAAGGTTGGTGGTCTGAAATGCGAGCATGCTATATATAAGAGTTATGTTCCTATTCTGTTGCATATGTGTAAATAAATTTTCTATACATATCTAGTTGTGGTAAATTTAAATCTCTTGTCAACGGCACATTTCTCATTCTGTTCATTGGTAGTCCGTTTGCAATAACTTTGTGAATGAATGTAACAATTGTTAATCGTTCTTCTTTTGTGTTTGTATCAAACTCTTTTACGCCATGCCATAAACGACTATCAAAACCTATCTGACGATTATACTTATTGGCAAAACCTTCAATGAAACCTTTATTGTGTTCTTCAAGGTAAGGTTGTTGTTCCTCTTTACTGATTTCTCCACGATAATAACTTTGTTTTATATCTGTATGTTTTACTTGTGTATTAATATTTTTGGCATATGTTACGTACCTGATTTAGGGTCTGCGTTTGGTGTCAGATAGAGTATCGTTGTGTGAACATCTGGAAAGTCAGAATGTATCCAACCATTTGTGTATTCACTTGATATCAAATACGCTGAAAGAAACTACTTGCTTCAAAACGAATATCTTGTGAGTTCATTTCATCATTTGTCCAAAAGACATTTAAATATTTCTTAATCATGTTTGCCCAAAACTCTTTGTCTAATACATGTAACGCTTGAGACCTCATACCCGGCCAGTTACCACTCTCATGTTTGTGCCATTCTATTTTATCAGACTTTGCCATTTTGACCACTTCGTCTGGGTTGTCACAAAAATTATCTATTACGTTTGTTGGAAAATGTATCATGTTAAATTTATATTACCGGCTGCGGTAATCCTTTCTTGTGTACTTGTTGTTGGATAAACATAATGCGTTACCCAACTAGGAAGAGTATTAAGTCACCTCTCTCTGGTTCAACTCTATATAGTGTTTTATTAAATGCTTGTTTTTCTCCGTAAGAGAAGTATAACACCACTCTCACCTAAACCTTTGGTTGGTCAAGTATTAAATTATAAGAGATATCGCCACTATGTTTGTGATGAGGTTGATACTCGCCACGCTTCTGAACATTGACCCATAAACTTTCAATCTCATAAGAGCGATCCACATTTGCCTCTTTCAAATAGACATCAATAAATTCTTTCAGTCTCGTCTCTATAGGTAACGCCAACGAGCGACAAAGTCTTCAGGTCTCGTCATCAAATTCACCGAGAACTCTACGATTTTTTGGATTCCGTTTCCGTTCAATCTCCGAAATATCTTGGATAGATTGGACGATATTTTCTGGACACTTAAATTTCAATATCAAAGGTCAAAGTATGGACTAAACGCTTCTATCTTAATCTAAAAATTTTCTAGTTTGATTTATCTTCTAATTCTTTTACTCTTGCTTTTTAATTTTCTATTTCTTCCATTAATTCTTTAATGCTCATTGTATTCTCCATTGTTGTGTTATTATTCTCTGTTTTCACCACAACAATCTGGTGTGCCACAGTATTCGTGCTCACTCATACCTACTATTTAGTTGAATGTATAGACCACGATTAGTCTTCGCCCATTTCTAGGTAACTGTGCATAGTGATAAACATTGTCAAAACAAACACCACGATACTGTACAGGAGTAATATGCTGTACAGGCATTCTATCCTCGTCACATAGTACAGTATTACCGTCAACATCATTGAGATAGAGTATTAACTGTTTATGTTCTTCTTCGTGGTCCTTGTGTATAGGACTTGTACCTTCAAACAAAGGAAAGGTCATGTTCAAACTACAACGAAGTATATTGACCTGTATATCATGCTTCGTAGTAAATGCATATAACATAGACATAAACTCCTCATAGTAATCACTATTACGAAGTCCATTCCGTAGTACCACATTATGTCCCATGTAAGATAAGTTCTTCCATTCATTGTAAAAGAAAGGGAAGTTATCTGAGAGTAGAGTATTGTTTATAAACTGTTTATGTTCCTCTGAGAGAAAGTCATCATCTTGTATTATCATATTTCGTACCTATTATGTGTGGCGTGGATCCAGTCTCCCTTCGCCACCCACACCGTATATACAGTATTACTTATGTAACTGAATAAACTCGCTCCAGTATTGACGTAGTGGGCTGTTAGATACAATCACAAAATGTATTGATTGCCGCCAATAGAAAAACATAACCTAGATATGCACCTAATGTACCACTTAGTATAATGTTTGTCCAACCCCATTCTTTGATAAATCGTTTCGTTGTGTCTCCTGTATGTCTTAGTATCTTTATTACATTTATAGATTACCAGCAGTAGCTCAGTATAACATGCCCTATGCCTTAGTTTAAGTCTATAGGGTTACCATCTATGTTTACAGAACCACCGTCTATGTGTATCTGACCACCTGCACTCATTGTAATTTTGTTTGAAGCGTCTAGTCGTAAGTTGTCCATAGAGGCGTTCATGTCACCATCTATGAATTGATTGACATTACCTTTGACGTTCATGTTTAAGTCACCACCTCGTACCATAATGTTAATGTTGGCGCCACTACCTACTTCTATGTCATAGTGATTGCCTGTCGTGTCACTCTTATTGACCTTGACCTTTAAACTTCCGTCTATCGTCTGTACTTCGTTACCACCTGTAAAGGCAAAAAGATTGCTGTTGACAATATCGTATTTATCTGATATAATAGAATTGACAAGGGTACCGTCATTACTGTATTCCATATAGGACCCTGAAGCATGGGATAGGTGTACCCTTCTCTTGTCAGTTGTATCGTCAAATTCTAGGACGTGACCTGTTTCTGTTGCAAAGACATGATTAAAAGGGTAGACAGGTGCATATGTACCTGCTAGTATTGCCGGCATGTCAAAAGAACTACCTGCTGACTGCACTACGTTGAGGTTACCGCTTACTGTGGGTATCTCAAATCCATCAAAGTCCGCTGTCGCCAGCGATGTTCGCCTTTTTGTTCTCTCTCGCCGTAGGGTTGGCAGCATCCACAACTCCACGTGCTAATTCGTTTACATCACTCTGACCTGCCTCTACAGGATACGTACCATTAGGGTCACGCATACCTTCATTGGCATTCTCATACTCAGGTCCTGCCTTAGAGGGTTGACCTGGTAATGCGCCATGGATCAGAGGTTCTTGTTTATCTTCGTCTCTATACGTTACATAGACCCACGTGCCTTCTACAAAGAAAGGCGGCGTCATGCCTAGACCAGAGTTACCACCAGAGGGTACTACTACAGTTGCCCATGGCAAGTCACTCGTTGGTAAGATGTTTTGTTCTATAGGGTGTAGACCTAATACACGAACACGAAAACGCCCAAGTAAATCAGGATCGTTACGGTCTTCTACCACACCAATGTAATAATTCTTCATCTAAAATTTTTCCTGTGTCGATAAGTTGTTTGTTTTAAAGGACTAGCATCCATATTCTTTACAGCATTTGCGTACAGTAAACTATTTACAAGATTTTTGTAAACTTTGTAAACTTTTGCTCATGTAACATAAAGGTTTTAGTGGTCCTCTCTTATACATTCTTTTGTCTACCTTTCTTTATCACTATCTCGTTTTGGACCTGTTTACTCACTGGTCCTACCATACCTTTCGTGTATATGTATTGTTTTGTATTTGTACTATTTCTCAATATTGTATCCTCTTGTATGTCTATATCATGTTGTATAGGCGAAGGATCATATGTTGTTAAGCATAGTTGTCCTTCACTTATCTCTATCGCAACATTTGGTTCTATACAGTAATCTGTATTGTCTCTTATCATTACACCTTCAATATTACTTTGTCTATACGTCATAATTAATCACTATACTATATCGTTTGTTTTGTTCTGCGACTTCTTTTGGCATATTCACAATACTATGTGGTATTTGACCATTCATTATCATACATGTATTTTCTATTGCCGGTAATATGCATTGATTGTCTATGTTTGTACCATACTCAGGATATTTATTTTGTAGATAATAAACAAGTGTATATGGCGTTGTGTGTTTATGCATACCATAATCATTGTTTACAGTTGATACGTTTGCCCAACATTTATCTATGATTGCATGTGGATTGATACTATGCATGTATTTTTCCATACGTTCTAAAAAAAAAAACTTCCAGTCTGTCATATAGGTAATATGTAAATCAGCATATGTTTGATATAATGATACTGTTTTGTCGTGGTTATTGAGAATTTCATCATCAATCATTGAAATTAACGTACCTCGTTGTTCGTCTGATAAAGCGACATCAAATGTATGGTAATCTTCGTTGTTTATTGTAAGTATCATTCGTTATCCACATTCTGTAATATCGTTTGGTCTGTACTTGTATAAGGTTGTTCTACGGAATCCCTCACACAATCAAATGTCGTTGTATATCTGGTACTATTTAGCGTATGCACTACGTTGGTCAGTAGCCAACGACCTGAGAGGAAAGCGTCGTGTATTCTTGTGCTAGTCTTGTCGAGTGGTTCGTAGGAAGGAACTCGTAGGTGTATGATGTCTCCTGCGGCTAGATTAGAATTTCCAAAGACTGTGCATTTTGCGGCTATCTGGTCATGTTGTAATCTATCGTGGTTACGTTGTTGTGTTTTACCTGTGTGATTGTCGTATTTACCATCACCTTTCTTTTGACTATGTAATGCGACATCTTTTGTTGTAATCATTATCTTACTGTCATTCTTATCAAACAATGTGTCGCCATTATTTGTTTCTGGTGTCATGGTAAACAATGACCCTATATTCTTACCTACTGTTGTATGTACTTCTTGTGTGAAGTTTTCCATGTAGTTATTGAATAGAACAGAAAAGGATTTGTTCGTAAAGTCGTAATTGTAATTTGTACTCGCTGTTAATCCTGTATTAATCGCTGCCATAACATCTTGGTTTTTCATTATACGATATTCTAATACGGACTTCATGTCTTCCGCTATACTGCTATTACGTTCACTAGGTTGTACAATGTATTCTTCTTGTACGGTTCTTTCTACACCTGGCGTTCTATGTGTATGATTTTTATAAGAACGGAAGTTATATCCACGATGGTTTCATAGAATAGATAACCTTGTGCGTCAAATTGTGCGCTACAAGAACGTTTTGTTAACATCTTGGTAATGAAATCAAATGGTGTTGAGTGATTACCTAATAACTTACCACCTTGTGATGAATTTTCTGTCGCAATACTTTTCTTTGTCTTTAATACATTGAGTAATATATTTGCAACTATCTCGTCTGTTGTACCCTCGTATGCTTGTTTACACGCTGTCTGTTGATTTTGTATTGCTTCTTGCGTTGTAAAATGTAATGTATAGACCTGTTGTCTCTCAGCGGTACGCACTTGGTCTGATACCTTGTATATTCTTGCCTTATGTCTTGTAAAATCTATGCTTTCGTTATCTGGATTATCGTCTGTACCAAACTTAAACTCTAATAACTCTTGCCCTATAATAGGCATATTCTGTATATGATTGTTTGTATCAGCAATGACTATGTTGCCATACATTGCGTTAGTGTGGATACTTTCGTACACATTCAATTCTACCATCAATGTTTTGATATCAATTGTGCCTGTTGGCGCATGTAATAGTATGCTATCTAGTTTATAATCACCTGCTTGGTTCATTCAGGTTACCTTTGTATTAGTTTCTCAAACTCTTCCTTAAATTGTAAGACGTAACCTCTATCTAAAAGACGTATTTTACGTTTATCATCATTAAGAGTTTGTTCATATTCGTAATTAGTCACGGCTACTGCGCCTGCTGTGTCGCTTGATACTGTAAGTTTTCGTGTTGTATCACCTGAAGACGCATTTACTTCATGGTGGTGCGTACCGTCTGGATTATCGTACTTGTCAATGACATATTGAGACAATGCAACTTGGTCAAGCGGCCAGTCATAATGCGACTTCACATTGTTTACTGTGACCACAACCCAATGATACATGCTGTTACCATAATACTTAGACGCAACAATGTCAGGACTTTCGCCATCAGCAACATTATACTCATCAAAAACAAGTGTATTAGCTGCGACATTACTTCTCAGGTTGACACGTCTTAATAAATCTGTTATAAGTGTACGCTTATCTGTGTTCTTTAGGTCGTATTCGTATGTAGGAAACTTTTCAAAGTACATCTTAATATCCTTCTACTATTTTTTTCTTTTGTCATTATTTCTGTTTCAGTAAATGTCAATGACATATTAATTTCTGTAGGTGGTGGACTTCCGTCAACTGGTCTAAAGTGTTGACTTTCACCACCAGGACCGTATGTTACGCTCATGTCTGTAAGTACACATTGACCTGTAAATGGGTACCATTGATTTTCTACGCCTTGAAACATATAATAGATTTCAAACTCACTAGGGAATATCAAGTGTCTACCAACTGATTGGTTTTGTACTCTTTCAGGTAACATATGAAACTTAAATAGTTTGATAATATTATCTACTGTACGCACTTCGCTTTCACTTCTTGGTGTAAATCTAAAACTGTAGTTGAATGAACGTAAATCAACTGATTGGAATATTGCTTCTATTGCCGGGTTCAATGCTTTCTGTTGACCTTTTCTTAATACACCTTGTAAATCACCACCACCAATTAAGTCAGCACCACCAGCAGCTAATTTCATAGTCAACGTATCTGTTAACGCACTCATAATTGTATTGAATGTACCTGTATTACCAAGTTGTTTTAACATACCGTCAACACTTGTTGCTTCTGCAAGTTGTTGACCAAGTACACCTGCAAGACCTGTTTCTGAATTTTTATAATTTGCTTTGTAATCTGATTTAAAGTTAGGTGGCATGTACAATGATATAACATCACTAGTACGTTTTAATCTACCACTTCTTTTTAATGCGCCAGACATAGAGATAGTTTTATCTCTTTGTGCAAGTTCAGCACCTTTTAAAGGTTGACTTGTTTTAGCAGATGATGTAATACCATCTTGCTTTTTATGTTTTTTTGTAATCTGTTGTCTGTTGTTTTGTTTGAACACCATGTACATTTTCTCTTGTGACTTCGCTTGTTTCTGTTTGTGGTCCTGCATATTTACTCTTTGCAACTTCGTAAATGTAAAACATGATATAGTGACCAAATTCTGCTGTACCTAAATCATCTGGATATTGTACTGTACCAAATGAGTATGGATTCTTTTCTGTATCTAAGTGTGCCGTAGAACTATTTGGTTTTGTTTTTCTGGACAGGTCTACACCTGCAGCTGCTGTCGCTTTAGATGAACCACCTAATACGCCGCCAAATAACCTACTTCTTAATTGTTGTGCAAAGCTTGTCATAATACTATTTATCTGTTATAATGGCGAAACTGTTGACCAATGTTTTAAAACATCTTCCGTAATAATCACAAACTTATAACCTTTCTTTTTACAGTATATCTCAGCACTATCCCACTTCGCCTTGTTAAGTATGTACTGCTCAGTTGTATATTTCCAGTCTTTTGTTACGTTTAGGTTCTTAGGTGCTTGTGTGTACTTTTTAGGCTTGATTTCTAACACGGATTCGATATAATACCTTCTTTGTTCTTATATTTGATATAAACATCAGGAAAGTACCTGTGTATTCTTCTATCAAAGGACTACGATAAGGTATGAAAACTCCTCACTTGACCATTTAAGTATTGCTGGATTTAAGTCACAATACTTGAATACAGTCTTTTCCAACTACTTCTAAAGATAATATTTGTAGGGTCACCTTTGTATTTCTCTGGATTATATGGTCTATACTTGTTCTTTACTGCCATCTTATGGACATACTTACCTATCTTCTTCTTTCGCTTAATCATATCCTTATTTAGATATAAATAGTAATATGGCAACAAAAGTATTTGAACCTATAAGAAATCTGGCAGGTGATAGAGATAAATCACTTCAATGGTATCGTGGTAAAGTTAAGTCTCTTATGGACACAATAACAAAGAATAAACTTATGAAAGGTAGACTATATGCAAGTCCACAATTCAGAGGTCTAAACTTCTTTCGTTACAATCCAAAGTACAAAGAAATATTACCTTACTATGATATGTTTCCTCTTGTGTTACCTATACAACCAGCGTCAGGTGGATTTCTAGGTATTAATTTTCATTACTTACCAATACCGTTAAGGATGAAATTATTTGAAACATTAGAAAAGAAAGACTTTAAAGGTGATTATAGAGCACTTAAAAATGTAAGAGAGATTAAACCTACAATCAAACATTATTTAAGAGGTCAATTTGCTAGTAAATTTTTAAGACTAGATGAAGATGAATACGCACCATCTATATTTTTACCTGTACAAGACTTTAGAAAAGCAGGCGTAAGTACGGTACATAGCGCTTCAAGGAGAATGATATAATGGATAGAGATAGAACAAAACAATTAACTGCTCACAGACTAGAAATGAGTAGAAAGGAACAAGAATTAAATTTAACAAAAAATCTACGAAACGAAGTAGAGATTGGTGCTAATGGTACACAAAAATATGTTATCAAAGAAGGTATCAATAAAGGGAAAGTATTAGGGAAATAATGGCAATTTTCAGACAAGGTAAAAGAGTAGGACCTTTTGATATAAGATTAGGTCTGCCACGTGGTAGAGAATACGATAACATACCTGGTGATCCTAGATTAAAGAGTAGAGCAAATCCTGAAACTACAATTAATCGTTTCAGAGGTGCATTATCTAAAGGTGAGGGTGTTGCTCGTAATACTAGATTTTTAATCAATGTTACATTACCGTCTGGAGATATTATACAAGGTCTAATTAATGAGGCAAGTAACCAAGAAAAAGAAAATGTTATTTCAGAAACAGCAGTAGGTCCTGCAGGTAGACACGGCACTAACGTTGACATGGCAAAAGAAGTTGCGTTAATGTGTGAAACTGTTACTATGCCTGCTAGAACATTTACTACTAACCCATATCGTATTGCAGGAGCACCTTATAAGTATCCTGTGCAAGTGTTATATGGAGATGTACAAATGACATTTATAGGCGACAAATTTTTAAGATTAAGAAACTTCTTTGAAATGTGGCAACAACAAGTGTATGATAATCAAACAGGAATGTTTAATTTTTATAAAGAGTACACAGGTAATGTTGATATATTCCAACTAGGTTCTTTTGATGAAGCAAATGATA
>UEXL01000733.1_pt1 | contig 11713 bp, 16 predicted proteins | sample 1796671 | NCBI WGS metagenome assembly UEXL01 (sample SAMEA4772471, study PRJEB27181) | metagenome
ATTATGGCATTAAAAAGTAGATTTTGCAGCAGGTTTTAATAAACAAAGCGTACCTTCAGCTCTTCCTGGACAATGGGTAGATGGAGATTTTGTACGTTTTAGATATACCGCTCCTGAAAAAATAGGTGGCTGGGAACAATTAACTGTTTCTAAAACATTACCGGGCGTAGCTAGAGCTCAATTAACTTGGACTTCATTAGCAGGCGAACGTTATGCAGCTATCGGAACTTCTCAAGGTTTATTTTTATATTATGGAATGATTTTTTTGATATTACTCCACTTAGATACAGCTATTACTGGATGCGCATTAACAACTGTTAATGGTTCAAATACTGTTACTGTAAATAAAGGACTCATGGTTTAGCTTTAGGAAGATACATAACTTTATCTAATGTAACTGTTGCAGGAGCTTCAGATTACAGCAGAATTACAAAAGCTTATGAAATATTAACTGTTCCAGACGTAGATAAGTTTACAGTTCAAGCTGTAAGAGCTGAAGGAGGATCAGGTATGACTGCAGCAGGCGCAGCAACTGTTAATCCTTATGTTGAAGTAGGACCAACGTTTCAAACAACAGGTTATGGTTGGGGAACTTATTTATGGAGATTCTACTTGGGGAACAGAACGATCAACTAGTAATGTAATTTAGATCCAGGTAATTGGTCTTTAGATAATTTTGGAGAAGTATTAGTTGCAACTATATTTAATGGTAAAACTTTTACTTGGAATGCAGGAGCTACTATCCTAGAACTATAAGAGCTTCAAATCAACATCAGGTTTTTCTACTACTGCTAATCCAACAGCTAGTAGATTTACATTAGTTTCAGATAGAGATAGACATTTATTTCATTTTGGAACTGAAACAACTATAGGAACATGCAACACACAAGATCCTATGTTTGTAAGATTTTCTAATCAAGAAGATTTAAATACTTATTTACCTACAGCTACTAATACTGCAGGTACTTTTAGATTAGATACAGGAAATAAAATTAGAGCAGCTTTTCAAGGTAAAGATTATGTATTTGTTTTAACAGATTTAGCTGCTTATGTAATTCAATTTGTAGGTCCACCATTTACTTTTAGTGTTAGACAAGTTGGTACTAATTGTGGATGCATTGGTCAACATGCAGCTTCTTATGTTAATGGTGCTATGTATTGGATGTCTAATGAAGGTGGATTTTTATGTATGATGGTACTGTTAAAGCTTTTCCATGTTTAGTAGAAGATTTTGTATTTACAACACAAAATGGAAATTTAGGTCTTAACTATTCTGCATTCATCAATTATTTTTCTTCACCTAATTCTTTATATACAGAAGTAAATTGGTTTTATCCAAAAGCAGGATCAGAACAAATTGATAGATGTGTAACTTATAATTATCAAGAAAATGTTTGGACTACTTCATCATTAGATAGAACTACTTATCAAGATCAAGGTGTTTTTAAAACCTTATGCAACGGATTATGACGCTACAACTACTCCAGTGTTTCCAGATATATTAGGAATTACTAATAAATATGGAGCAATATTTATTATGCTCATGAAACAGGAAATGATCAAGTTAATAGTTCTGGTACAACTTCAATTAATGCTTTTATTAGATCTGGAGATTTTGATATTGATGATGGAGAATTATTTATGTCTATGAGAAGATTTATGCCTGACTATAAATTTTTAGTAGGTAATTCTAAAGTAACTTTATTTATATCGGATTATCCATCTGATACTCAAACAGGTTCACCTTTAGGTCCTTTACAATAACAACCACTACTGATAAAGTAGATACTAGAGCGAGAGGAAGACTACTATCTTTAAAAATAGAAAATGATGCTGCAGGTGAAACTTGGCGTTATGGTAGTTTTAGAATGGATGCTCAACCAGACGGAAGGAGATAACATGCCACTTACTACAAAAGGTAAAAAAATAATGAAATCTATGAAAGACAGATACGGTAAGAAAAAAGGTAAAACTGTATTTTATGCTTCAAAGAATAAAGGCAAAATAAAAGGTGTAGATAAAACTAGAAAATAATGGCTAAACTAACTAACTATATACCTGAACCTAAACAAGAATATGACGTAGAAAATCAAAGACAAATTATTGAGTCAATGACTACTATGAAACAACAACTTAATTTTTCTTTTCAAGAAGATTTAAAAATGAACAAGATACATTTAATTACTTTTATCATGACAATACAATATAAAAATCAAGATTTAAACAATCGGATACAGCTAAACAACTGTTTTACTTATCCTACGTCTGCTATAGCTATTGTTAAAAGTATATATTGTGCAAACAATGATGCATCATCAGCTATTTTAGTAAATATGAATTTTGTTGACTCATCTGATTCAAGCACTGAATATGAATTTTTTAGAGATGACGTAGCAGCTAAAACTACAAGTAAATGCTTCACCTCAAGGCTTGAATTTAGAAGCAGGGGATGCTATAACCGTACAAGCAGCTACAGGCAGTAATAAAATACAAGGCCTAGTAGTTATGCTTTAATAAATAGAGAGAATGAAAACGGATAATATAACAAAAATAGATTGTACAACTATAACAATTTATAGAAATACAAAAACAGGTGAAACGTCTAAAGAGAAAGTAGAGGGTCCTGATATTGTAACAGATGTTACAGTTCAAGTATCTCCGAAAGGATTAGATGTTTTCCAGAAAGTAATGAATGAATAATAAGAAACCAAAACCCTAAAGGCGGAACAGAATTACAATTGGATTTTTAACTAATACGTAGATAAAAATTTATTAGATCAAGTACAAATTTGTACTAGTGTACCGGGTAAAAGTACCTTTAGATCCAAATAAAGTAAATATACTTTGGCAAAAAAATTCTTACGATCAACCTAATTTATATCCCTTGGTTTAAAATAAAGCTAATCATCACAAATATGATTGGTATGTTTTTAATTCACATTGGAATTATGAAAAATTTAGAATGATGTTTGGTATTACCCTACTGAAAAATGTGTGGTTATTAAAAATGGTATTGAAAAATACAAAAGCCAAAACTTATAAAAGGTCAACCTATAAAAATATTCATCAAAATACACCTTGGAGAGGATTATCTGTTTTGTTAGGTGCTATGCAATTAGTTAAAAACCCATTAATTACTTTAGATGTTTATTCTTCAACAGAAGTATATGGAAAAATTTTATGAAAAAATGATCATAACTATAAAGAACTTTATATGAACAAGCAGAGTCTTTACCTAATGTAAATTACATTGGTTACAAACCAAATGAATATATTAAAGAAAATTTAAAAATTATAATATGTATGCTTATCCAAGTATTTTGAAGAAACATCTTGTATATCTTTATTAGAATGTATGGCTGCTGGTTTATATTGTATTACAACCGATTTTGGAGCTTTGTTTGAAACAGGTGCAGAGTTTCCAATGTATATTCCTTATGATAATAATTATAGAAGATTAGCACGAAAATTTGCTTATGCAATTGAAGAAGCAGCTAAAATGTTACATGAGAAACAATACAAGATCATTTAGATTCTCAATCAAGATATGTTATTTATTATAACTGGAATAGAATAGCTATGCAGTGGACAACTTTTTTAAATGGAGTAATTAATGCAAAATCCTAATAAACCTATCTGGTTTAATGAAGATACTTATCAAACAATTCAACAATCTAATACAGGTGCTGAGGTTATAGATTTATCAGAACCACAACCTAAATCTAAATCACCTTATAAGATAATGGTATGCACACCAGTTCACAGCGATGTATCAATGCATTATTGTCAAGCAGTATTAAAGTTTCAACAAGACTGTATACTTAGAAAGATGTTAGTAAGCTTTACTATAATGAAGTCATCATTGGTTACTCAAGGTAGAAATTTATGTGTAGCTGAAATGTTAAATCATGAAGATGGTTATACACATTTATTATTTATAGATTCAGATATTGATTTTAATTTTCAAACTATTGAGACAATGTTAAAAGCAGATAAAGATGTAATAGCATGTCCATATCCTATGAAGTCTTTAGATTGGGACAAAATATTTCAACAAAAAGATAGGGCTAAAAACCCTGATGAATTAAGAAAACCTGGATATACCTTTCCTATAAAATTAGAAGATCAAGATCACATTGAATCTAAGTTAGGTATTGTAGAAGCAACTCATGCTCCAACAGGATGTATGCTTATTAAAAGAACAGTATTAGAAAAAATGATGAAACATCATCCTGAGTTAGAAATATTTCAGCCTACTAATATTAATGGTAAAGAAGAAAAAAAACTTAATTTTTATAACTTATTTGATACGATACACGACACCGAAACTAAACGTTATTTTGGAGAAGATTTTGGTTTTTGTCAAAGGTGGACTGATATGGGTGGTAAAGTATATCTATATATTATGGACTATATAACCCATGTAGGTGAACATCAATTCTGTGGTAGGTTCTTTGATAACCTAAAACCAGCTATTGACGATACGAAAAAAATCAAATAAAGTGTGATATTTCAGGATAAGTACGCCTGCCCTATAAACTAAATTTAGACAAAATTATGGCAATAACAGATACTATACAAGCAAAAGATTTCAAAGCAGGCGCACCAGATATAACATTGAAGGGTGATTTAAGACCTAATCAAATGATGGCTTCCAACCCAGATCCAATGGCTGAATTAAATTCATTATCTTTAATGTTATATAAAAAACCTTTATCGGATTTAACAGACGATGAATATGAGTCTTTACAAGAGGCAGCTAGAGATAGCTTAGCAGTAGGTGGTAGAGCACAATACGGTTTAGGTAGTATTGTTAAGTCTGTTGGTAAAGCTGTTAAAGGCGTAGCCAAAGGTGTTAAAAAAGTTGCTAAATCAGATTTAGGTAAAACTGCTTTAACTGCAGCTGCATTGTATTATGCACCTAAGATGTTTGGTGGCACAGCTGGATTTGGACAAGGCAGCACATATCGTAATTTTTTTGGAGGTTTAAGTTTACCAAGCATTCCTGGTATTCCAGGTTTAAGTGATAAAGGTAAAGGTACACTAGCTGCATTTGCAATAGGATCTTTAGGATCAGCTGCAATATCTGCAGCAGAAGCAGGTGGACTAGATACAAGCGATCCAAATGCAGAAGTCGATGTAGAATCAATAAAAGGATATTTATCAAGAGGATACAAAAATTTAAATCCTAATGCTACAGATGAAGAAGTATTTCAGTTTGTACAAGAGAACACAGCAGAGTATAGAGCTAATGGTGGACGTATAGGTTATTCAGAGGGAACTCCTTCTTTTGAAGAGTACATGAGAGAGAGAAAAGATATAGAACGAAAAATGGGTGCGGAACAACTCTATAAAGAATATTTAGAAGATCTGCGTAGAAAAAAAGTTATGCAACAAAAACAAGAGGCAGCAGATGGGGGACGTATAGGTTATGCTGATGGTGATGAAGATCCAATAATAAAAAAATTAAGAATATTACCTGACACATTAGACAAAATAGCAGAAAAAATAGCACCTTTATTAGGTTATGAACCAGAAGATATTAAAAAAATAATAAAAGAAAGAGCTAAACAAGCTCAAGGCGGAAGAATAGGTTATGCTATGGGCACTGAAGATAAAGTAGAAATGGCTTCAGGTATTGAAAGTCTACCAATAAACGTAAATTCTAAAGGAGTTAAAGAACTAGATCTAAGAGAAACAGGTGGATTTATTCCACCAGTTGGTATAAAAGAAAAAGCAGATGATATCCAGCGATGTTATCAAACAACGAATTCGTATTTACCGCCGATGCTGTAAGAGCAGCAGGAGGTGAGATATAGATAAAGGTGCTCAACTTATGTATGACACTATGAAAGATTGGAGAGCAAAGTAGTATAATGGCAACAGAAACAGTATCACAGATAACGAGACCCGCACCATTTATTGAAGCAGCGGGAAAAACATATTTAGATGATTTACAAAAAGCAGTTGGTGGTTTTAAGACAGCTGATTTAAGTAAAGTTTATGGACCACAATATGTAGCTGGTCTTGGTGCCTTAAGTCAAGACGCTATAAGTAAAGCAGGTGGTCTTGGAGGATTTCAACCTTTTTACAAACAGCAGCAGGTCTTGCTCCAAAAACAGGGGCTGAGTTACAAACTTTAATATCAGGTTTTAAATCACCTTATCAACAAGATGTAATTGATACAACACTTACAGAATTTGATGTGCAAGCAGCAAAAGGTTTACCTGGATTAAGAGCAACAGCAATTGGTGCTGGTGCATTTGGTGGTGGTAGAGAAGGTGTTCAACTAGCCGAGTATCAAGCAACAAGCGACAGGAACCGAGCAGCACTACAAGCACAGTTACAACAACAAGGATTTGTACAAGCACAACAAGCTGCACAACAAGCATTAGCTAATCAAACATCACTTGCAAGATTAACTCCACAATTAGCAGCTGGAGAAATTTCTGGATTAACCACTTTAGGTGGTTTACAACAAGCAACTGATCAAGCAGGTTTACAAGCGCAACAACAATTAGCTTTACAACAATTACAACAACCATTAACTGCTGCATCACAATTAGGTACAGGGGGTTGCTAGTTTAATATCTGGTTATCCTGGTCAAACAAATATAGGACAACAAGTTGTTCCAAGTGCAGCGCAAACAGCATTAGGAGCAGGGGCAACATTAGCAGGGATATATAGGGCATTTCAATAATGAAAGTATTTAGAAGACCAATGTTTAGAAAAGGTGGAGAAGCTATGACTGGTATCATGGAAAACATTTCACCTAGACAAAACTATGCAAAAAAAGGAAACGTTTACGATGAAGCAGATGCTATCATTACTGAACGAATGGGGCCTGTTCAAAAAGGTGATCCGCTTACAGATTTTTTTATTAACGTATGGACCATCTTTAGCATCAAGTACTTTACCTGGTGGAACTATGAGAAACATAGTTGCTGCAGCTGATAAACCAGTTGCTGGTCTTTTAGCTAGTAGAAAAGATGCAAGAGAACGAGAAGAAGCTAGAAAATTAGCTGGTATTCAGTTAGGTGAAAGCATGGCTGAAAGACAACTTAAAAGAGATATTGCAGGTATGAAATCAGGTGTTGATTTACTTCCAACGTTTTTAGATTTGTACGAAGGTAATTTAACACAAGCTACAAATAGAAATAATTATGAAAAAGGCGGCCTAGAAACAAGAGCCAACAAAATTTTTGGTGATAGTTTTAAAGGTTTAGTAGGTGGAGATAGACATGGTGATATTAATTCACAAACTTTCAAAACTAAAAAGAAAGTAGGACATATATACTACGACATAACAGATGGACAATTTAAACGAATTAGAAAAACTACAGAAGGGTTTGGTGTAGAAGTAATTAATATAGATACATATGATACTGTAGCTGACGAAGCTGCAAAAGTAGATAAAAACAAAAAAGTTATAAAACCAGATAACCCATACAGTCTGTTTCCTGGAACAGAAAAAGCAGAAGAATTAGAAAAACAAAGAAGAAAAGATTCAGTTAAAAGTTTTGAAAATGTAGATTTGACGAGTATAGGCGATATTTAATAGGAGGTTAAATGGCAGAAGAATTTCTACCTCTAACAAAAACAGAACAAGACAATGATACATCTTGGTATACATCTGTAGCAGCAGGTATTGCGTCAGGTATAATTAAAATACCTGAAGGAGTCTTTTCATTAGCAGCAGAACTTATTGATCTTGGTGCAGATACAAATCTTGCAGCAGACGTAGATAAATTTTTTGATGACTTAAATCCTTTTGAAGAAGTAGCAGAGGAAAATGCATTAGGAAGACTTACTGAAGCATTAATTCAAGTAGGAGTTCCAGGTACAATAGGATTTAAAGCAGCTAATAAACTTGCAAGAAATATAACAGCAAGAGCACTAAAAGCTAAACGTACAAATGCTTTTGCTAGTTTTAAAAAAACAAAAGATAGAGCAAAATTAAGCACAGCATTAGATAAAGCAAAAGAATTAAATGATAAAGCAAAAGTTCCAAGATTTGCTGTAGGTCTAATGGGTGGTGCAGCCGGTGAAGCTTTTGTTGCTGACGTTGAAAAAATAGGAACGTTTGGTGATATGTTTGAAGGTGGACCTACACAATTAGATCGAGATGAAGGGTACGGTAGAGAAGAAGCTGCTCGAAGACTAGCTAACAGATTAAAGTTTGGAGCTGAGTCTATTGCATTTACACCTTTCGTTTATGGTGTTGGTAAAAGCGCCAAGCTCCTAGCATCAAGAGGCAAAGACTTAGCTTACAGCGATTCTAGATTTGCAAGGTGGTTAGACAAATATGTCAGAGCTCCTTTTAGTCCTAGAGGAGGATTAACAAAAGAATTGTTTGATGAAGAAAATGTTAAACAGGCATTACAAGCTTCTGATCAAAATAGAGCAAAAGAGATTGTAGATAACATTACTAAAGAGGTAGATAGCTTTTATCCAGATGCAGAAAATCTTATTGGTAAAGCAGGTAAGGCAGAGAAAACAAAATTTTTAACAGGGCTTAACGAAGCTTTGTTTAGTGGCAATATTAGAAAACCTTTAAACAAAGATGCATTAGATGATTTAATTAAGCAGTTTGATAACTTAAATGTATCTGCAGAGGGTAAAGGTAACTTAATTGGTGGTATTAATAATGCTAGAGAAGAGTTCGTAAAACTAGTAAATATATTAGATGCAAATGCTCAAGGAGGTAAGTTAAATAAAGGTGTTTCTGATTTACAAACGTTATTAAAGGACAGAGTTACTAACTGGATAGGTGGTACATACAGAATATTTGAAGAACCACGAAAAGGTTTTTCTACACTCTTTAATAGATACACACCTACTGATGAAGCTAAAGAATCAGCTATAAGATTTTTTAGAGAACAGATAGCAAAAGAAGCTGGTGATACAAGTTTTGATATAGCAACCAGTGATAAATATTTTAGAGAAGCAAAGGTACAAGTTGAAAGTTTATTAAATGCAGTTAGAAACAAAGGTAAACCTAAAGCTCTTGGTTTTAACGACTACATAACTAAAACTATGGAAGGCAGACCAGGTGCAGATTTTGTAGCACAAGTTATTGATGACACTGCATTACCACCAAAAGAAATTAGAGAATTACTTGGTGAAGTAACAGATCCAAGATATTCTATTTATAATGCAATGACAAACTTATCTTCTGTTGCAAGAACAACAGCTTATTTATCTAGTGTAGTTGCAAAAAAATAATGAGGTACAAAAAGCAGGGGGTAGAGGTTTTTTCTGGGCTAGTGAAGAAGCAGGTGAACAAGCATTAAGATCTAATACTACAGGTATAAAAATGGTGCCGGTAGATGAGATTGTAAAAGAACTACCTGGATCAGGTAAGTTTATAAACCCTGCAGCTGGTAAATATACAACTGTTGAAATAGCAGAAGCTTTAAAAAATGCAAACAACATAGCAAGTGGTCTTCAAGGTTTTGTAAGAGGTGAAGGTAAAGAAGGAGCTGAAGCTGTTGTTAGTTGGATGTATAGAAACTTATTATTATTTCCAAAAGGAATATCACAATTAGCAAAAACTGTGTTCTCTATACCTACACACTTACGTAATATGTTTAGTGCGTTTGGTTTTGCAGGTGCTAACGGTACGTTGTTTGACCCTGAGTTTTACACAAATGCATTTAAAGAAGGTATTGAAACATCTGGTTTATTAAAACTTGGTCCACCAAGTGCTAAAGCACAAGAAGCTTATAGAGAATTATTAGAGTTAGGTGTTGTAAACTCACAGGTACAAATATCAGATTTAAAAGCTTTATTAACAGATGTAAGATTAGGTCAACAAGTTGCAAATATAGATACAACTGTTAGTCCTTTTATGAACACCATGAGAAAGGTAAGAGACTTTGCTCAAGGTAAATACGTTGCAGAGGACGACACGTTTAAAATTGCAAACTATGTAGTTGAATTAAAAAGATTAAAAAAACTACAGAGTAAATGGTAGACCAGTAAATAGAAATGTAATTAATTTACCTGAGTCAGAACTCAATATAAAATTTAATAGAGCCAAACAAAATGGATTCAAAGGAACTTACGATGAATTCTTAAATGACTTTGCACTAAAAACAGAGGCAGCTAACATAGTTAAAAACACTGTGCCTAACTATGCATTCGTTGGTTCTGCTGTAAGAACAGCAAGACTATTACCGATTGGTAACTTTATGTCGTTTCCATCTGAAATGATTAGAACAACTACAAACATTGTAGAACAGGGTTTAAATGAAATGAGACACATACCTGCTCCAGGCATCAGGGTTAAAGGAAGCAATATAGGTTCAAGTATTACAGAAATATTAGAAGATGGAACAGAAAGAGTTGTTAAAAATAATGCTATAACAACTGGTAGATATAAAACAGGTCTTACAAGATTATTAGGAATGGCAACATTTACCACAGGTGTACCAGTAGCTTTAACTGAGGGAGCTATGGCTTTATATGATGTGACACAAGATGAAATGGATGCACTACGAAGATTTGTACCTGAGTGGTCAAAAAATTCTACATTGATACCTATTAAAGATGAAGATGGTGAATTAAGATACATAGACTTTAGTCACAGTAATGCGTATGACATAATTGGTAGACCATTAAGAACTGTTGTTAATCAGATACAAGAGGGTGAGTTAACAGAAGAACAGTTACTTACAGGATTTGTAAATGGTATCGGAGAAGCTAGTGCAGAAATAATGAATCCTTTTATTGCAGAATCTATTTGGACAGAAGCAACAGCAGATTTAACTATTAGAGGTGGTAGAACTGCGGACGGTAGACAGTTATATACAGAACAAACATCAGCAGGTGATAAGGCAGCTATAAGATTTTTACATTTAGGAAATGCCTTAGCACCATCATACAAACAATACATTAGATTAGTTCAAGCAGCTACAGAGACTCCAACAAAAAGAGGAGATCTATTAGATGTTGGTCCAGAAATAGCAGGATTTATGGGACTACGTCCTATCAAAATAGATCCATTAAAATCAATGGGATTTAAAATAGCTAATTATCAAAGGGGTATTAGAGAATCTAGAAGAGAATTTACTGGTGGTTATTTTGGATTATTAAAAGGTGGACCTGTAGAAGTAAACGACATTATAACTAGATTTGCAAAATCTAATAATTCTAGATTTAATGTTATGCAAAACATTAAAAAAGATATTAATGCAGCAGAAACTTTAGGTGTAGGAACTAATCAATTGTATACTGCGTTTACTGAAAGACAAATTTCAGATAAAAATTTTTACAATTTAAGAACAGGTAGATTTAATCCATATTTCCCATCAGAAGATATTGAAGAAAGATTTAGAGAAATAGCTAGAAATCTTGGTGGAGTAAATCCTTATGTAGTAGCGCGACCTATTTTACGAAGAATGGTATCTGACATGAGAAATATATCATTAGACTCACCATTATTATTTACACAAGAAATACCTAATTTTGAAGAAGGAGGATTTGTAGAATCATCAGCTCCTTTAAATTTAGAAAATTATTTAATACCAGAAATACCAACACCACCTTTACCTCAAACAGTGGCAAACGCTAATCCTAATCCAGAGGTAATACAAACAGCACAATTACAACAGCCTAATGTGACACAACAAGGATTGACACCAATAGAGCAATCTTTATTATCTCCGGAAGAACAATTAATAAGATTACGTCAAAGAGGATTAATAACAT
>UEXL01000677.1_pt1 | contig 11689 bp, 25 predicted proteins | sample 1796671 | NCBI WGS metagenome assembly UEXL01 (sample SAMEA4772471, study PRJEB27181) | metagenome
CTCTGACCATGGAAAACCAAACATCAGGACCGAAGGGGTTTATGTTAGCCGATGATATGGGTATGGGCAAAAGTGCACAATTGATTGCTACAATGTTGGGAAACCCTAAAAAAAATACTCTTATCGTCGTTCCCAAAAGTATCATTACACAATGGGTTGAGGAGATTAATAAGTTTGCTCCGCAACTCTCTGTCCACGTCTTTGATGGTCCAAACCGTACTCTCAAAGAGGCTGACGTTGTGATCATGCCTTATTCCCTGTTATCAACCCATGAAGAGACACCCATTCACATGAAATCTTGGGACCGAATCATTCTAGACGAAGCCCACGAGATTCGAAACAAGAAGTCAAAGTTGTTCAAGAGTGTGTCGTCTCAAATCTGATATCAGAGGTGTTGTCACCGGTACTCCCGTCTTTAACTCGATGGAAGACTTTGTGTCTCTGTGTGCATTCTTGGGTCTCTCGAAGGTTGTCGTACAGGGTATGACACAGAAGATCAAAGACATCTACATCCTTCGACGTACCAAAGAAGACTTGGCTCAAATCAACGAGCGTCTTCGTTTGCCCCCATGTCACGAATGTGGAGTTGGAGATGTTTCCGGATGAGAAGCAGTTGTATGAAATCGTGTTCCTCGAGGCACAGGATACGATTCGTGAGGCGTTCAGACACGCTCAAAGTCTCAACGCGAAGAACATGGTGATCTTGGAGTGTCTTCTTCGTGCGAGAGCGATGATCTGGCCTCAGATGTATCTGGACGGTGTCGCGAAGCAGAACGAAACACAAGCGGAGAAGGTGGGTCGCTCCAACAAGATGGAGACCCTTTTCCGTATGATTGATGGTCACCCGGACGAAAAGAGCCTCATCTTCTGTCAGTTCAGAGGTGAGATGAACCACATTCATAAGAATCTCACGAGACCCGTCTACCGAATCGATGGTTCTGTACCCAAGGAGGAGCGCGTTAGGCAGATTGAAGGTTTCAAAAAGGCTGCACCTGGTGCCGTCTTCATCATCCAGATCAAGAGTGGAGGTCAGGGTCTCAACCTTCAGGAAGCGACTCGTGTGTACATCACGGCACCCTCATGGAATCCTGCGACTGAACTTCAGGCTATTGGTCGAAGTCACCGAACGGGACAGACTAAACCTGTATACGTCAAAAAGCTGGTGTACAAAGAGTGTTCGCGTTTTGTGAGTGTCGAAGAAGAGATGATGGCTCTCCAAAGTCACAAGTCCACGTGTGTTCCAAAGTACTCAACGATGAGCGAATCGAAAACCAAATCCCAGTCAACAGGACATCCGACAAAATCTCAATCTTGGACATCAAGAAAATTTTCAAAGCGTAATGTAAAAGATGATTGGTTCCCGCGCTGAAGTTTTCCATGGTACTGCTGACAAGACCTCCGGTGGTCTCGCGAAGAAGGATCCGTGATGAAGGATGGTCGCATCGTGTCCAAGGCGGCGAGCAAGGCGGCGAAGAAGTCCCTGAAGAAGAACCCCAGTTCAAGGCGTTCATTGACCTGGCGAAGGAGAAGGCTGCGAAGAAGGGGCCTTCTGCCTCGTACCAAGGATACGAAGACGTACAAAAAAATAATCAAGGATAATAAGTAAGCATGACTCTTGCGAAATGGGACATGTCTGTCAAGATGGCTAAAATTAAGATGGGTATAGACCCAAAGAAATTTACCAGGGTTCAGGGTAAATTGCTTAAGGAGGCACAGGCGATTTATAGTATTCTACTTTTAAATGATAAATTGAAACCCCTTTAGATTCTGAGGCTCATAGACGACGAGTTGATGTAATTTCCATGTACACCCAAACTTTCTGTTCAAGAAATACACACTGTTCAATTCCACGATGGCATGCCCCGAATTTCTTGCATAGAGACCATTCGTCACTTCATCATTCTTTGGGTTTTTATCCGCGTCAGAAACACTCGCCTTGATTTGGTCTTCCATGGTTGTGTCCACCTTGATGCGGAACTTTGGTTCACGACCAGGTGACTCCTTGACGTTAGAGTTGGAATGGCTCCTTCGACATCTGACGAAAGATAGTTTCACTCTGCTCGACAGTGCATCGATGATCATATCTTCGAGTTTCCGAAGAGATTCGTAAGAATTCTTCATGTAACTTTCCTCTTCGTCATACCTTTGATGGCAAAGTCGACGTTGTATTTGGTGGACAGCTTCAGGTGTGAATCCGGAGACACCGAAGGGCATGTACATTCTGGGAAGTTGTACACGGAAAGGTGTACCCTGTTTCGTACACAGGACAATTTTTCTGTTTTTGTATTCGTTGATTTGGAGGTTTTCAAGTGCCTTGTCCATGTCTTCTGGATGTATGTCCCCTCAAAACTTTAAGCGGAACACGCCACACAATCGGGTTCAAGACTGAACTGGATTGGTCGAGGCTTTCGCCTTGGATCGTAGGTAGTACATACCCGGTTTGAGACCAGCCTTCCACGCATACATATGCATCGAGGAGAGTTTGGACATCGTGGGACTCTCCATGAAGAGGTTCATAGATTGAGACTGGTCGATGAAACGACCACGATCCGCCGCCATATCGATGATACACTTCTGACTAATTTCCCACACAGTTTTGTAAAGTTTTTTGATATCTTCGGGGATATCGACGATGTTTTGAATGGAACCACCCGCCTTCACCATGAGATCCATCATCTCCTTCGACCAGAGACCCACCTTCTTGAGGTCATCAACCAGGTGTTTATTGACAACTACAAACTCACCGGCCAGGGTACGCCTCAAATAAATGTTGGTCGTGTAGGCTCAAACATTCATTGTTCCCAAAATCTGGGCCGTCGGGCGGCGGTGACATGAGGAGACTGCCGGAGACCTTTGTCTTGACACGCTCACGCATCGCCCCCAGTCGTAGCGACCACTAAACTTGGTCACACCCTCCCACATGTCAGGTTGAAGAAGACCTTCCGAGGCTGGAGACCCCTCAAAGCTTTCATAGGAACCCTCAACCTCAGCCAACTCGGAGGAAGCCTCGAGGGCGCGTGGTACATAGTCTCGAAAATATACGCGTTCATGAGACGAGATTCTTCGCAGTCGAAGGGGAGACCACATAGGATGAATACATCCGCAAGACCTTGAACACCCATACCGATGGGGCGGTGCTTCATGTTGGAACGCCTTGCCGTTTCCACGGGATAAAAGTTGCGATCTATGACCCGATTCAGATTCTTCGTGACCACCTTTGTAGCCTTGTGGAGTGCGTCGTAGTCAAACGTCTTCGTGTCCTTGTTGACATACTTGGGGAGTGCGATAGACGCCAGGTTACATACAGATGTCTCATCCTTGTCGGTATACTCTAGGATTTCCGTGCATAAGTTGGAACTCTTAATCACACCGAGATTCTTTTGATTCGACTTGGCGTTGCACGCATCCTTGTAAAGCATGTAAGGTGTACCAGTCTCTGTTTGAGACTTGAGAATTGCCTTCCAAACATCGGCAGCGGGAACAGTCGCGTTCGCGAGACCCTCCTCTTCGTACTTGGTATAAAGCGCCTCAAACTCCTTGCCATAGACATCCGAAAGGCCCTTAGCCTTGTCGGGACAGAAGAGGGACCAGTTCCCACCTTCTTCGACCCTCTTCATGAATAGATCCGGAATCCACATGGCCGAAAAGAGGTCACGGCACCTGGCTTCCTCGTCACCCTGGTTGAGACGCAGCTCGAGGAAGTCCATGATGTCCGAGTGCCATGGCTCTAGGTACACCGCAATGGACCCCTTACGACGACCCGCCTGGTTCACGTACCGTGCAGTGGCGTTGAACACCTAAGCATCGGGATGATCCCATCGGATTGACCGTTTGTTCCCGAATACGGGACTTGTTACCACGAATATTATGGATGTGCATACCGATACCACCTGCCCACTTACTGATCTGAGCACACTCGGTCAAGGTTCCGTAGATGCCATCGATAGAATCATCCTTACCAGCGATGAGGAAGCACGAAGACATCTGGGGTCGGGGTGTACCCGCGTTGAAGAGAGTGGGTGTCGCGTGAATGAACAGACCCCTCGACATCATGTCGTACGTTTCTATGACTGAATTGATATCGTTTCCGTGGATACCGATAGCGACGCGCATAAACATGTACTGTGGTGTCTCGATGAGCTTACCGTCTACGCGCTGAAGATAACTCTTCTCGAGTGTCTTGAGACCAAAGTAGCCAAAGTCAAAGTCTCGGTCGGCATCGATGACACCCTTGACCTGCTGTGCAACCTCTACAACTTCATCGGTGACAACATCAACCTTTTGAAGTTTACGCATCGCGAGATGAAAGTTATTGGGACACACTTTCTGGATATTACTCGCGACGATGCGTGTAGCGAGGATTTCGTAATCAGGGTCTGACGTGATCATACCAACACAGATTTCAGCGGAGAGTGTATCAATTTCTTGGGTTGTGATGTTGTCGTACATAGATGAAAACACCTGTTGCGCAATCTTTGAAGAATCACACTTCTCAGAGAGTCCGTACGTTAAATTCTTGATCCTATTGGTGACGTTGTCAAATTTCATATCCTCAATACGACCTGAGCGTTTAATGACCCTATATCTACACTTCCCGTTTTATTTTTAACTTACTTCCTGCACTTCTCAAAATCCTTGCTCCTCACGGGAACAGTTCCGAAAGTCTCGAACTTGCGGTTGGGTTGGAGGAGGTAGGTGTTTACGTAAAGGACCTTCACCAGCCTTGGCGACAGGAGCATAGGAACACGAAGCAGGCTGGGGGTTTGCATGGAATTTCCTCGAAGTTGGGGGCTTGGCGTCATAGACTTCGTTAAAGTCAGCGAAGTTCACCATTTACTATTTACATATAATTTTTTTCGGCGAGTATATTAAATGAGTCATCTCGAAAGTATCCAGGAATGTGAGACTCCTCTGAATACACTCTTTTTCGGATTTCAACAAGAATCTTCTTCAGAGGGGTATCCGCCAGGCGTTAAGAACAAGACTGGTATCGCCATCGACTACCAAAATCCCGATGACCTCTATGGTATCATGCGGATGGTATTCATCAACAACTCCGGTGATCATTACAACCGCGTAAATGAACAAGTCAGGAGATTAACACGTCATCGAGACTGCCGTGGGTCAGATTCAGACTGGCGTGTCCCAATACATGGCGTACAATCGCGACATCGACACGATCAGCGTTCCTGGATCAACCCGTGAATACCAGTACTGTGGGAAGAAAATCGACTTCAATGACAAGATCGGTATCAATTAAAGATTGGCCACCAAGAGAATATAAGTCACGAATGAGTTTAAATTATTACAAGGATGAAACGGAGAAGGTTTGTAAGCTAAAGGGTTGGGATCGCGCCGCTGTTGATACTGTGTGGCTGCTACTCACAGAAGAATTCGGTGAGCTCGCTTCAGCCATTCGCCAGTACAAAAAGACCTACAAAAAGACGAATCTGAAAAAGGAGCGTGGGACGGATGTCATGATGGAAATGGGCGACGAATTCAGTTACCTCTTTCAATTGGCACACATGTTGAATGTGGATCTCGATAAGATGTGGGTGAACATCGATTTAAAATGAAAGACAAAAATATAATCTGAAGTAGTAGTAATAACGATGAGTAAGTTTATGCTCGACGATGATGACGCGATCAACGACGTCAACCCATTTGTCGAACATGATTTTTCCTTCCAGGGGGTGTGCGACAGACGGGTGATTTTAGTGATTTTGTCGAGGTGAGGAAGGGTCCCGGGCTTCCAGCTGATAAAAAGAGCGTTTTCTGTAATACAGGTTTATGTGCGGATGAGAAGAAACCTTGTCGCATTAATAAGGTTGTTCGACCTAAGCGTAACATCGATTACGGGTTTACGCGACCGGAACCCAAAAAGTGGTGACAGTTGGTGTCTCTAACAAGAGTATCCCATATCTCTGGATCGCCGTGGTGATCCTCATCATTGTCCTAGCTCTATTATATGTAAGACGTTGAAAAAGTACGTAAGTCTGGATTCATCCACACATTCAAGAATCGCCTGTGGAACATACTTTTTACACAACTTTACGAGGAACTCCATCTGCCAAGCACTCTCTACGTTTACATAGGGTGGTTGGAACGTTGGGTCAATTATTTTTAGCATGTGAGCAATTCGGACATATGTTTTTTCCGGTTGGTCATAAGACATGATTGTCTCAAGTGAGTTCGTTCATTCGCTGTAGAGCTTCGACCGTCTTTTAATACCATCGTGTCGAGAAACTTTTCATATGGGATAGATCGCTTCGTCGACTGAATAGTGTCCAGTCTCCCAGAGGTTTGGTATTGATATAATCCGTGAATGTATCATACCCCTTTCCTTTCATGTACCGATCATACACGATTTCGACATACGATAGGTCTGATTCCACATCATGAACATACTTGGCCGATTTAACGAAGGATGTCATCTTTTTAAATATAAGCTTTTTTCTTTAAACACCTAAGTAAGTGAAATCCAAACTTAAAAACATGTTCTCTTCAATCGCAAATAACAGTTTTTCGTATCTCTCTCACGCTCGATGAGATACGAAAAGGGCCTTCCCGACGAGACGAGACCCTCGTGGATAAAGATCACGACAATCACGATGGTTTCAAGTTTTGAACAGGTGATTGATATTAAAAAGCTTCGTGAAGCGTTCGAGCGTGTTGGGTCGTACAGATGAGACGCCAGGGTATGGATGTGGATGGTTTTGAATGGAAATTGAAACCGACAACATTCTACAATCAGGTGACCCTCACCTACCATGACACCTACAGTACGAAGTCTGTAAAGGTGTTTCCGAAATGGTTCGATACAGGTTGCAGGGTGTTGTGTCTTGTTTGACTGTAAACGTATCATCACCCAACTTGTTCAAATTTTCCAAAACTTTTTGGGACTCGACATCAAGGTCTCTTCGGACGCTTTCCGTGTTGTCATGATCAACTCTAATTTCAGTCTCAACTACAACGTCAATCTCATGAAAGTGGCTGATTGGTTTGAAGGCATACTCAGACATTTCAAAGTCTCCTTCGAACCCGACAGGTATTCAGCCGTCAAAATTAAGTTCAAACCTGCTGAGGACATGAAGGAGATTACATGTAGTATCTTCAGTACAGGTAAGATTATCATCACAGGTGCTGAGACCCTCAAAGAGATTGCTTTGCCTACAACATCATCAACCAGCACATTAATGAGACCTGACATTCGAGTGTCGAGGACAGAAGAGACGGATGTCTTTGACATTTACCTGGGATACAAATGTGATCCATTTGTCGAAAAACTTAGAGAGAGGGGTTCGAGTCTTGGATGCAGACGATCACCAATAGACAAATTAATTTCTGATGTAATATTAACAAAATGTCTCAGCGACTTGGTATGGCCGATGGTCGGTGCTTCACCATGAACTCTTCAGCCCAGCTCTTCAACAACTATGTCATGAAGCAGAATGGCATCACTTTCGAAGACAACTACTCGTATCGTCAACTTCTCCAAAAGCAGGGTCCCCAGCTCATGTCCAAGGTGCAGGAGCAGCAAGGGAAGGCTGACTGCAACAACTGCAATGTGCCCATGCTCAAGATGCCCGATATCTATTAAGTGAGCGAAATCACCGAAAAACTTTAAAACCATCCTATAGAATGTCGACATGTGCCATATGTCTCAATGAAGTCAAATCGACGAGGACAAATCCTCCGATTCGTTGTGGACATATGTTTCATTCCCACTGTCTACAGAAATGGAAGAACAAGGTAAGAATACATGCCCCACATGTAGAAAGTTTTTGATGCTTCCCAATTTAAGATTGTCGTCACGATTCAGAACAATTACACAGCAGCTGCGAACTCTGTGTCCTTGAATGAAGAATCGATATTTGACGTACTCGACCTCTTTGACATTACCTTCGATGTTGAAAATCAACCAGATCTAGACAGTATTCTTGCGGACCTTGGGGTGAGTCTTACCGACTTTGATCCCACGGTTCTTGACGCAGAATGAGCTGCAATATGTTTCGTAATTCAGGCCGGGGTAGTTTCTCGAAGCTTTTCGGGGATCCACGATAGCTTTCCCCTTCGCATCCACGAGGAGGGGTCCAGTCGCCCACCCACGTTTGTGACTGAAGACATTAGCTTTGAATACGATACGTTTACCGACCTTGAATGTACCACCCCTCTTTACGCGAGACTCAGGAACCTTGAAGAATTTAGCTACAGAGATCACGGTGTCACCAGGTTTGATCTTGTACTCGACCACACTGTGTTGTTTGTAAAAATGAAAGTCACCTTGACGAATGGTTCGTGGGTCGACCAGGAGACACGAACATCATGACCTTATAGTACCCCTTCTTACACTTTTCATTCGCTTTGGCCCTGTACACCTTCTGGGGTTATCCGATACGACGCGGTTGGGAGACCTGTACAATGTGTATACGTGTGGTTTCCATTTGAAAGTCCTGACCGATCACCTGGGATGGACTTTTGCCACCTATACGCCTCGTAATCCCCAACCGCATATGCGTAGCAGTTATTGTTCCCGATACCCTTTTGTGAACCCCACCTCCGATTCGTAAACTTACTTTCAGATCCACTCGGGGGTGGTCCTTTCATATAGAATCACTTGAGAAAAAAATGTCGGTACATAACAAATGATTCAGGAAGTTACCAAAGCCGAAACCAAATCTGACGCGCTCATGGAGATGCTCATCTTCGTGCTCACCGTGCTCATCAGCACCTTCCTTCTCGTGTGGAACCGCTCCCTCGTGAAGCACATCACCGTGCTGAAGCCCATCAACACTCTTTTGGACGCGTTCATCCTTGCCCTCTCCTCCAGGTTGTCCGTGGTCTCTAAACCTCCTTGTACCCGACAGTCGTCTCACCGTTGGGATGCTTTAGGGTAGGGAAGGCTTTCATGCCTTGCACCCCTCCTTGTCACAATCGACAAAGGTGTGATCCTTACCATTCTTCTTCATGTAGTCCAACTGCTTTCGAGTCCAGCCACAACCCATGGTCCCGAAAACAGTCCTTTACCACCTCTCCTTGAGCTTTCTTACCAGTCTGGAGAAGAATAATCATGATATCGATAATCGCGAGAATGGCGAAGGCGAGCATTTTATTATAGGTAAATATTAAAATGTCCTCGACTGCACTTCCATCGGAAACAAGAATGTCACGCTCAAATACACCAGGAAGATGCCCCGTGGTGAAGTTGAACGGATGAAATCATTCGTCACTAAGAATGGTGAGAAACTCGTCAAGACTCCAAGTTTAAGGTACTCTCTCAAGTTGACGAGGGTACGAAGCGGGTCTTCAAGGTCGTGCTCTAACGATACCAGGGCGTTTTTGGGCTCGGCTTTCCCAGCCTTTAGGATGGCAACCGCACGCGCTTTAGCAGCCTCTTTGTTTACTGGTGTTTTTGGTTTAGGAGCCTGAATTTTGATGATGGGTTTAGGCTTGGAAAGAGGAATGGCAACTGACGTTCTTCTCACCCGTAAAGAAAGGTTTCGATAGAACCTCCTCGAAGCTCAAATTCACAGATTTGTTACCTCTCAGTCTATAGTTCTTGACAGTATTCGACCTACTCACGAGATATTCTTTGGGTAACAGGTTTTCGATGAACGTCTTCACCACACGTTCCGTCCGTGTCCGTGGTTGACGAACCAGGTTATGGATGGAGTTCAGGAAAAAGTGTAAATCGTAGTGTTTGTCAGACTTTCTCGAGATGCCGATGTTCTTGTAATTGTTCGCATTGATGCGAGGATTCTTAATCCGTGGGAATACAGAAAATCCAAAATCAATGATGACAGCTTCAAACCCGCATTCGAAATCGTAGACCCCATGATATTCATATCCTTCACGGGGACTGGTCGAACGAGGATATTTCCACTATGAAGATCGTCATGACGGAATCCCGGATACTTCTTTTGGATACGGTAGAGATTATAGATTACTTGAGCCATCACGGATTTTATAGCAGGTAGAGAGGGTTGAAACCTCATCCATTCCCCCAACTCTTTACCCCGGACGTATTCGGTATAAAGAATGTCCTTCTTGTCACACGTCTTGTAGAGGTACATCTTGGGAACCCCAAAACCTTCCAACTTTTTCGCGATGGTAAATTCCATCTTTGGATTTATTTCATCGAGAGCTCTTTTAAATCCTGCGAGTGGCAGATTGTTCGTCTTCTCACTCAATGAAGGAGTTCTAATTTCCTTGTAAACGATGTACTTTTCACATCCATCATCAATACATCCACGATACACCTTACCATACTGACCCTCACCAAGCTTCACAGCACCCCTGGTCATGGTTCCATTTTTCTTTTTCAACCAGAGGTGAGACGCCGGACGCTGGGTCACACGCTTTCTTACCCCTCAGCAATTTCTTCACCTGGGCATTCATTATTATATTCGTAAGAAGATTGTTTCAACTTACGAATAGGGGAAATAAATCAAGTCCGTAGGACTTGGGAATAGGGAATTACTGATCGTCAACTTCGTCGACTTCCTCCTCCTCTTCGACCTCGACATCAACTTCCTCATCGGGAAGATTGAGACCCTGGAAAGCAAAGGAGGGAAGCTTCGCAGACTGCTCAAGAAGAACCTGCTGAAGGCGGATCGTCACACCGAACTTGTTGTCGATGAACCAAATCTGGTTGAGGTCAACGATGGCCATACATTTCTGCCCCTTCTCGACGGTGTCAAGAGAGACTGGCTGCTTCTGCATCGAGTAGGCCTCAGGAACGAAGGCGCCGTCAGGCTTAGTCAAGATCTTGAGCTTGATAGTGGAAGGGTACTGCTCCTTACCAGGGCGAATCATGGGCTTGTAGAGCGCCTCCTTGAGTACGGCAACATTGAACTCCTTACCGAGCCACTCCTTAGAGTTCTCCGCCACAGTGTTCACGATGATGTCATCGAGCTCCTTGAGCTTGTTATGAAGAGCCATCGCTTCCTCATTGTCACTGTCGAAAGAGAGATCGAGGGAATAAGAAGTTCGACCAGTACCCTCGTCAGTAAAGGCGCTCAGACCGTAAGGAGAGCGCATGAAGGGAACTGGATGTAGAGCTTTTTGTTGTCGCCGGCGTTGAGGTAGACGGCTTTACCTCCATTCTTGTTCTTGCGAAGTTTCGAGAACTGCACAGAGGCAGGAGAGAATTCGGTGGATTGCTGGATAGAGAGCGACATTGTTGGTTATATATATATCTAGGTGGCTTGACTTTAAGTAAGTTTTTGTTGACATATATCAAAAGCAATCATGGGTCTATTTAAAGACTGTGGCTGTGGCTGCAATGGTCGGAAGCAGGAGGAGAAGTTAATCATCTCCATCATTTCCGGTCTCACATTTTTCATCGTTGCGAACCCCGAGACATTCCGCATCGTCAGGCGGATCCTGGGTTCTTGGATATCCACCCCTACAGGTTGCCCTTCGACTGCGGGTCTCCTTGTTCACATGGTCGTCTTCATTCTCATTGTGTGGGGTATGATGAACCTCAAGAAGGAGGGGGGTGGTTGTGGATCCAAGAAGGCTGCCTCTGGGTGTGGTTGTGGGTCCAAGAAGGGTGTCAAGACCGTCGTGTCTGCTCCCCCCAACATGGCGGACATGGCCGATGCTGAGCCCGATTTTGGTGAACCTCAACTTGAGTTCGCTGACAGTGGTCGTACTCTCGAACCCATGGATGTATCGGCCGATGGTA
>UEXL01000591.1_pt1 | contig 11666 bp, 17 predicted proteins | sample 1796671 | NCBI WGS metagenome assembly UEXL01 (sample SAMEA4772471, study PRJEB27181) | metagenome
TATTGATTGAGGTTCAATTGGTGGTCTAGGTTGTACCGCTACTGGGGGAGCGACAGTAGCAGGAGGGGGTCTTTCAGCAGCCGGTCTTACGGTTGATGGTTGAGGTTTAGGTTGTGTAACGCTTTGTCTTTGCACAGGAGCAAGACCAGCATCTTCGTAGAAAGGAATGTGCTCAGGTAATTTCTCAATCAATTTTTCAGGATAACCCATTATCATACGAGATGCTAATGTTGATGTTGGTATTTCTTCCGGTAACACACGACGAGTTTCATGACCAAAAGCATCGATAACTAAATCAGCAATTGCTTGAGTGGCTTGCCTTCTTACATCTACAGTATCGTAACTTTGCATCTTTAGACCCATAGCAGTAAGTACAGCAGCATCTATGTTACCTTCGGCATCTCTCGGCATGTAAGCACGAAGAGCACTGTCATGTTCATCATGCGGCCCACTCATCATGGCTTTGGCGTAAAATTTAGCAGCATTTGCATGCGTTCCTAATTTTTTAAGATTTGGAGGGAGGGTTGCTAATTTTGCACCGGCAACAGCGTGGTCTTTTAATGTGTTATAACTATCCTCTCCGCCAAATGCACTAATAAGATGTTCAAATGCCCTTTTTCCTACACCGGGTCTATCAACACCGCCTGAATTAATACGACCAAATAGTTTTACAAAAGCAGGAGTTTTTGATAACTCATTAATCATATTATTTCGCATACTTGGGCTACGAAGCACTGTTCTTAGATTCATCATACTATATCTAGGAACTCCTGTAGATTTAGGAGTCGCATTGATAGGCACTTCAACATCGGGTATTTTATCAGGGTCTACAAGTTTCAAAGCCTCATCAATATGATGATTAGCACTCGCTATAGCATTAGGATTACCTTTGCTGTTTCCTATCATGTGCAAAAAATCAGGAGTATGATGTTGAACTTCCCAAGACCTAATACCTGTGTGGGCTGCATTATGAGTAACACCTTTAGGAGAGTTTTTGATATGACTGTCGGGTAAATAAAAACCATCGGGTCTTTGCTGAATAGCGTCTCCACCTCTTCCTCTTATTCTACGACCACGAGGATGAAGGTCAGCGATATCTATGTGTGGGTTATCAAGAAACTCAGAACCTGCTAAATCATCAAGACCTAATGTTTCGAGTAATATTCTTGAAAGGTTATGATTGTAAGGAACAGCATAAGATTCAATCATCGCTCCTACTCTTTCTTGTCGATTAGGTCTGTTAGTATAGGCTGTGATGTAATCGCCTTTTGGAGTATTATGCGCTCTAACAGTTGGTCTACGACCACCGTAACCAGCGATGCGAATTTTACGATGTTTCATATCGTTTACATTAGGAATATTCTGAGCGCCTGTTTTGTCAGCATGTTCATTGTTTGTCATATCAATGGCTTTCTGCACTAACAATTTAGGGTCTAACTTTCCGAGCACAGGATGGTTTTGACCAAGCATGCCATTTTTTTCAAGCGATTCACCTATTGCGTGAATAACACCGTCTATGCCGTGATGGTGAGCCTCACCGTTTTCATCAACATATACCATCTCACCATGTTTACCTGTACCGAATTTACCGGGGATTAATTCACCCATACCAGCATGACCTGACTTGTGAGGTCTGTAAGCACCATAATGTGCATAAAGTGGTACATCAGGTGTGTTCGGGTCAGGGTGCATCGCTTCGGGTGGGGGTGCTGTCAGTAAGTGACCTTGACCACCATAGTATGCATAAACACCGTCACCTTTGAGAATAATAGATTTACGAACTAATACACTCAAACTCGCCCACTCCCTCTACCTACATTAGCACCGGGGTCTAAACCAAACCTGCGTGCGTCTGTTTCATCTTCAGTTCCACCTTCAGGTTTAGTGGTTTGAATTGGATTATTAGCAGGATAATTAGGTAAATTACTAGCGGCACCAGCAGTATCGGGATTCCCCTTACCTTTTGTTTTCTATCTTTATCTTTCTTTTCACGCATTAGTTCACGAATCTCTTTGAGAGCGATTCTCATTAATGCTGCTTGATAAGAATTAGATTTGAGAATATCACTATGCTGTGGCTCATCTTCACTCATTGTAACCATACTTGGCATTTTTGGTCTTTGTAGTCTTGGCATTTTCATCTTAGGAGGAACTATACTTGGTGCACGAACTGAGCGTAGTCGTGGTCTTGGAACACGAGGATATTGTAGAGTATTTGTCAATCGACCACCACCAGTTTGACCTGATATGAATGAGCGTTGGCTATGTCTCATGTGAGGAGTAGTTGTATTTCTTACTCCACCTTGTAGTTTGCGAGCATCTTGAGAAGCCAAGTATTGATTGTATTTTTGCGGGTCTTTTGACATAGGTTGTTTACTAGCAAGACCTCGGTGAGAAAACTCTACAGAAAGATGTGGCCTCATTAACCCAGTTTTTCTACCTAAAGGAAGATTACGACTGATGTTTTTTGACCGCCTCGATGAAGCATTACGGGGGTCACCGCCTCCTTTTGGGCGTTCAAACTGTCCTGTGGATGGTCGCCACTTAGCGTATCCTTCTTTTTTACGCCTACGGGCTACTGAACGAGAACTTTTTTTTTGAATTGTGTCTTCTTTTAGCAACTGCCAAGCGATATCCATTGGTTCAGACATCTGAATCATCTCTCCACCAGCAGCGCCCGGCCCTTTAGCACCCATAGCGAGACTCGTCATAAATCCACCAGCGCCGCTTGGCATTGTCTGAGTGGCTGGGTTATCAGTAGAACCACGAGGTTTGAATTTATCTTCTTCCTCATCGGTTTCTTCACCCTCTTTCTTTTTATCTATACCAAGATGATGACCTCTAACCTTGATGTGTCGAATGCTTTTATCTTCTTTTTCTTCACGCTCTTTCTTTTCTTGACGCTTATCTCGTCTACTTTCTCTATCTGTGGCGTCTTGCATACCTGCTGGTGGCCTATCATCTTCATGATTAGCCCTGAACATTTCTGAAGATTCAGAACGGGGATTGTATATTCTTGTGTCGGAGGTTCGCCCCATCATACCGCCCGTCATGATATATCCCCCAGTATATGGTATTCAAAACACTGTCGCAATTTTTTGGGCTACTTTTCTATAGAATGATGTAATTCTAGGGCTTTCTTGAAACGCTGAAGTCATGTTTTCTATTGTGTATTCAAACTCTTCAAGCAAACGAGGTATCAAATGATATGCTGGAAAGAATGTTACAGGGTTATCATCTTCAAAGACTGTTTGAAAAGACTTTGCGAGTAACTTGAACATATCGGGAGGTGTAATGTTTAACTCACCGTAGTGTTCAAATCTTTTCATCACACAACGACAAAAATCAAGATACATTGGTAAAGCGTTTTCTGAAATGATTATTTTATTTTCCACCATAGAGTAACCGGGATGGGTCATTTGTAGTAAATCAGGAACAGGAACTGGCATCAATTCATATCACCTGCATGTTCTACTAATTGACTACGAATTCTAGCCCACGAATCAGGGCTTTCTTTACCAAGTTCAACTTTAAGGATATTGATAGTGTTATTGATTTGACTATTTTCGCTAGTAGGACTCCATTGTTCGTTCATCTTTAGTAGGTCTTTTTATTGACTCTCGTACTTCCTTATGTAGTGATACAGCATCCCTAACAAAGCCATCTTCGTGAACACTTCCCTCGTTAAGCAGTTCTGATAACTTAACATTAAGGAGTTCAACATTCGACCTAAGCGCATTTATTTCTTCGCCTACCACTAAGGTTATCTCAGCGGCAACACTTCTTTGAACTAACGGTTGAAAGTGATGTTTCATGTGATGATAAACAGAAGTTTCAGCAATACCTAATTCTTCTGCAATAGCATGAGATTCTGCTCCGTTTTCAAAATATCTACGCTCAAATTCTGCTCTATCGGGATGTGCACATACTTTACATTGAGGATTGGAAGCCATGTGATACTGACCCATGTGATTTCTAACATGTCTATCAGTAGTATTAAGTCGCCAACCCATATCTTTGTCTAATTGTTTTGATGATATTTCACCATCCAGTAAGCCTTTTTCTAAATCAGCACGACTGGGATGCTGGCAAAGGGGGCAAGACCTTTTTGTTATAGGGTCGCCCTCCGCCATGACATGCTTAAAGCAGCATTACCCATAATCCTTTTTCCTAGATACGCTTCGGAGATACATGCTCCCACCTTATGAGAGGATTCCCAAGCAGCCTCTAAAAAATCGTGGTAAAGATTTATTAAAAGCATCAAAAGACGCTGTTACAGGTAAAAGAGTTAGTAAAAAAGATTACACAGATAGACTAAATGAATGTTATCAATGCCCATATATGAGAAAGCGAAGTGGTACTTGTAGACTTTGTAATTGTGTTATGAAAATAAAAGCGCTAGCGCCTTCTGTCTCATGCCCAATTGATAAGTGGTCATCTACTAATTCTACTGTATAAAGTACCTAAGAAAACCATAGAGCCAAAAATACCAACGATAAATACAATACAGTGATATCGTTACTAGCCATAGTGTCTCCTTTGAAAACTAAAATAGACGCTAAAGCAATAATTATAGCAATAAACTGAACCATTATCATTTCTATAATGATATTTCTACTTGGAGCAAATATACTACTACCTGCTTGACTTAGTTTAATTCCATAATCAGTAAAAGTTCTTGGTTGCATTTAATCACCTAGTTCTAGGTAGTCCTATTAATCCACGAGCGACACTACCAATTCCGCCACCGACTTTATTCATCATTCCTTCGTCTTGTAAAGCAGCACCAAGAGCACTACCCATTAAAGACTGCTCGGCAGCAGCAAATATTTGTTGTCTTTGCATTTCAGCCTCTTGGAATTTTTGATTGCTTTGAGATACCATGTTATTTAGTAACATACTTACATTTTCTACACTCAAAGTTTGTAAATCAGATGGCAAACTAGCAGGGTCTAATTGCATTTTACCATCGTCATCTACAGTAAAACTAGTATTTTTAAGAATATTTAACAAACTTAAACTCGTTGTAGCGGCAATTAAATCTATTAGGGAATTTAGCCCACCATCTTTAATAAAGCGATGAATAGGATTTTGTGATTGTAGTAAGGCACCAAATAACTCCATTTCACTTGGTGGTGCGAATTGACCATTTTGCATCATCATTTGTTGCTGAGGTGTCATCCCTGCGCCACCCATCATACCAGCCATAAATCCTTGATTTACCTGTTGTTGCTGCATTGGTTGTGCCCCAAGAGTAAAACCGCTTTGCGGTTGTTGCATACCATAACCTGCTCCTCCTCCAGTTTGAGAAAGATTTAATCCACTATTTTGTTGCTGCTGATTACCAAAGCCAAACATCGTATCAAACCTCCCCAGCAACTACTGCAACATCAAGGTTCTGCTGGATTTTTGCATTTTCACTATTAATTAAGTCTTGAAATGATTGAGTTGGCATGTTCATTTGTTGTAACTCCATTTGGAATATACGCAAGTCAAATACTACCATTGTTACATCGTTTTGACCAGTGGCTGGATTTGCATAATGTAACACCATTAATACCTTTAGTCATACCAGCATCTCTTTCAAGTTCAGCAAAAAGGCTCGTACTTTTGTAACATAGCAGGAGTAGGGTCTTTTTCTTAACCGACGACACAGGACAGACACTATTGAAACCCCTCTTTTGACTTTATCTCTAAGACGACTTGGGTTCATTTCATTCTGTTTGTCTTCTTCTGCTTCCCACTTACAATAAATGATACAAGTGAAGATGCTCAGGACAATATGTACCTCTCATTTTTACCACTTGTTATTTTTCTCTAGCGATAAAGGCTTCAGGTTGACCAGTAACTGGGTTTTGCCAATACATTTCCCACAGCGAGCGACCTGTTTCATCATCGCATATTCGCATGTATAGATTGTCGTGCTTTATTAGTTCAGCAACATTAGCACCATCAACTACACAAGTTCCTGTGTCTTTGTTATAACGATATTTTCTACCAAATAACCATCGCATTGGGTTGAATATAGAACGCTTTGCTGGCTCTAATAACTTGTATGCTTGTTTTATGTCTTTACGACGAGCCTTTCTCGGGTCAGGATGGCGGCTAGGATAGAAATTAACTTAGGAACTTCAATGTTTTGAGCAGCAGCAACTTCTTGCATACCTTGTTGAGCCACTAACATTTCTTGAAGAGCAGCCTGAGTTAATTGTTCATTACCTTGCATAGCCAAACTTGCTAACTGTGGTTCAGTTAGAGTTTGCTGAGGTTGTCTTGTAAACATAATCACACCTCTTGGGTAAGCGTAGGAGTCATTACTACTACAATGTTATCATCTTTTACTACAAATTTCCAACTAACATTGTCTCCAGCATTAAGATTAAAATGCTCTACAATCCATATTGGTATAGTTGTTCTTAAACTACGACTACCGCCACCTGTAGATACTAAAGTTGTAGATGATTGACCGCCTGACATAATTACACCGAAAGAGTTGTTATTGAAAAGGCTACCTATGGGGTCATTTATTTGGTCATGATGTTAACAGGCTCACCATTGTCTTTTCTACATTCCATCCTATTCTCGTTGCCATGAAAGACCTACGAGTAGGAACTCCTGCTTTTTGTAGTCTAATTAAATCATCTCTAAACGGGTCAAAAATTTTATGTTCACCTATTCTACCATCGTGCCAAAGTTTAGATGCAGCATCATCAAAAAATCTATCTGCTTTGTTAGCAACTAACATTACAACTTTAGGATGATATTTCTTACCTCTAAACCTAGACCAAAATGACCGATAACGATAATTACGATTAATCAAGCAATCTACTAAGTATCTAAACCCAGCAACTTGTTGTAAACCATCGTCACCACCTTTAAACGCTCTATCATCAAACATATACACTATTGCTTCTACATTTCGTGTAACCATATCTTCAATCCATAAGTTCCAAAAACGCTCTTGACCACCTATATCAGACGAGTATACAACTCTTTTTTCACCTTGCCAAGAAACTCTTTTTCTAGTTGGTTTTGGCATTTTAAATTTACCAATTTTAAGAATACGACCATGTGAAGTCCGGTCATCTTCGCCTATTTCTTCCATTTCACCCGGTGTAGTTAAGTAACGGTCTAAGGTAGTTTTTCCCACCATTGGTGCTCCGTACACTCCTACTCTTCTTGGTTTATATGAATTGAATAAGTGCTGACCCCCACATAGCAGCCCCAACTAATGCTGTGCCTCCTGCATCTACCACTCATTAATCCCACCATTTCAGCCATTTAATAAAATTCTCAAGTTTTTCAACAGCCCAATCTACTGTGTTCTCATAAATACTAAATTCAGGATTATAAAACTCAATACCGCTAATTACTAAAGTAGCAATAATTGAAGCAAGGACTGTTTTAATCCAACCCCATGCTCTTTCATAAGTAGTATCTACAGTGTTTGCTATGTGGATAGCACGCAGTGTACTTTCTGTAGCATCATCAGATGGTGTGCGAAAAATTCGGCCCATGAGTAAACCTCATTCAAGATTTCTTTTCAAATCTCTTGTCAGGAGTCCCATCTTTCTTCAAGGGTATGTCATTTTCTACACCAAGAGTTAGAGGCTGTACTACTTTTGCTTCGTGTGTTGGGATACTACTAGAATCGAATACACTTGAGCCACCGCCCTGTTGGTCAAACATACCAATCATAGATTGAGAGCCACCTTGTACTCCCCAACTTGGAGGCATTTTACCGGGGTTTTGTTCCATCCACCTAAGTTCACGCTCAAGTTGCGCTTCTTGCATACGCATTTCCATGTCGGCTCTACGATTATCAAACTGCTGTTGCATACTACGGTATTGGTGATTTCTTTGTTTCTCCATGTTACCATGTCTTGCTCTTTCTTGTAAGTTCTGCTCAAAGAACATTTTGAAGAAATAATAGGCAATACCTTGCATAAAGAAAGCACCCATAGCGTAAGTAAAACCATTAATCCAAACGCTGTCTTGTGTCAACCAAATTTTGGAATCAAAGATACCAACGGCTACTCCGACAAGTGCGCTTTGGGCTAAAATTAAACCCATTAACCTAATTTCTGCATCGTGATGGTCTTGGTTATTCATAGTGTTCACTGGACTTGCCACTACGAAGGTCATCATAAAGGTTACTGGGTGCTTTGTATCGTTTGTCGTTTGTATTGTCTATACTATTGTGATAATTCAAATAATATATTAGTCTATACAATACATTAGACAATCAATACAAACAAGATAATCAAAACGGATAAGGATGCATTAACTCTTTTTTATCTTCTACTTCAGCATCATTATGATAATCGTCTAAAGATAGTATTACTGTTTGAGCAATTTTCTTATCTTGTTCATCCATTGGGCCATTTATCAAACCTCTTAATAACGCTAAATCGTGTCGTATACCTTTAGTAATAGGTTTTAGAGTACCTTTATCTTTGAAGTGTCGTGCTCTATTCTTACCCTCATCCTCTACAGTGAGTTTTCCACCTGCTGTATGAGAGATGTCACGGTGAGAATGGTCGCCGTACATACCACGCTTTTGTCTTTCACGGTTCAACTCTTCTCGATATTTAACACGCTCAGGTGACGACTCGTACTTTTTGTCATATTCTAACTTGTGTCGCTTGGCTTCAGGGCTTACACGCTCTTTACGAATTACACCAATATCTAAGTTCACTTTATTCACCATAATTTCTTGGGTCATAATAATTAATTGACGGAGTATCGGTGTATATATCCGACATTGAATGAGGTAATTTACTTTGGTCTGCTACTGTATATTTCGGGTGTATTGCACGAGGGTCAAATCTAGGTACGAATAATGGCCTTTTACTCGCTAACGCATCTGTAGTTTGCTCTCCAACTTTACCTTGTTTTATGTTTTCTTGTATCTTATCATGCACTAATCTATCTGCTATGAGAGGGCCGATTGATGTCATTCCCCTAGAATAGTAAGGAAATGCTGGATTACCTTCTTCTCCTGTATACCTAAAATTAATGTCATTTTGCATATCTGCTGATGCTCCTTGATAATCTTAAAACGCATTTTCAAAATATTCCATGCTTCATCAAACGCTGTCATTAACAATTCCACCTTTTTAGTGCTGCCCCTTTTGGAGTTAGTTTACCACCTTTACTGGTTGGCCCTTTGCTACCACCCATTCTAGCGCAAAATGATTTACGACGCTTGGCGGCTTTGCTACCCGGTTTAAGTGAACTTGGTTTTTTAGTCACTGGTCTTTTTAAATTAGCACCAGTCTCTCGCTTAAACTTGGCTCGACCTTTAGCATTCAGTCCACCGCTTTTAGCGTGTCTGTTAGGATTATAACCGTGAAACGGCTTAGACTTTTTCTTTGCCTTAGCCATTTGCCGGTTTAAAAGAAGTTGCTCAGCAAAATCCGTGTCTGTCCCTAAATCCGACTCTTGTGTAAAATACCCTGCTTGATGTGGGTCTTCTTCTGCCGCCGCCGCCGCAATCATACGCATAAAAGCCGCTTTCTTTTCGCGAGAGGTAAAATACTCTTGGTCGGGTTCTAATGATGTTCCATCTAAACTTCTATTTGTTGGAGAAGTTTGTATACCTCTTGTGCGCATTACATTTGTATTTATACCCTTTAACACTGCAAAAGCAAGTTCGGCAGGGCTACAACAGTCGCAAAACTCGAAGCCATGCTCGTCTACCATGTATGGGCTAAGTAGAATAAGAATAAAAAATCATCGGAAAAACATTAGTAATTCTGCTGATAAAGCGCCGGGGGAGTTTGCTGCCCAGCGATTTGTTGATTATGCACGACATGGAAAACATCATCATCAGAATTATTCATTTGGTTTAGGGGTTGAGCATGAAGCATAGCGTCGCCGCTTCTTAGATGTTCTTGTAATCTTTCATCACCCATCCTAGTAGGAGTTCCATACCAGTTAACCATTAGGTCAGGATGGTCTGCATGGTAAACATCTAAGTCATCTATACTTACAGTATTTGCTAAACTAAAATTTGGAATATGGTTAGTGCCAGCGAGAATTGGTTGATGAGGGGTTACACCAATCATTTCTCTCATCTCATCTTGACCTTCTTGCCTTCTGTGTTCCGCCTCAAGACCATCACGCTCTTGGGCGTATGCCGCTAAATTTTCCCAATATAGAACTTCATACGCATCCTTATTTGGATGCTTAACAAGATAACCTTCTCCTTGTTCTAAATGGTCTGATAATTCCTTGTCATCTATTCTAGTAGGGGTTCCTGCCCAATCAACAGTAATAGGGTTATCAGCGTTGGCTAATTGTTCTATTAAATCAGGGCCAAATATGCCGTCTTCGTTAAACCACTCAGGAAGGCCGTGAACAGTAGGGTTAGGTAAAGGAACTTGCCTTGCTCTTTGTTGCACTCCAACTAAATTTTTTGGTGGTACGACCTTAAACCCTTTATCTTGAAGTGTAGGTAACACATGTACACGAGGGTCAGGTTCAGGTTCAGGTTCAGGTTGAGGTTGAGGTTTTTCAACAGTATATACATTATCATCATGATAATCATGTCTTTGCATCCTTCTTTTATATCCTGATATAAATGCATTTTTACTAGCAAATGCACCATGAAAATTGCGTCTATCTTGATTATCAAATACACTTGAAGTTGCATCATGACCACCAGCAGGTGCGTCGTCACTAAACTCGTTTCTTCCTTGGAATGCAGAAAGAATTAAATCTTTTACAGCATTTCTTTGTACTCGATGTCTCATTCTTTGCTCATGAGTCATAGTATCTTTTTGAGCGTCGGTTAATTTAGGTAAACCAACCATATCTGCGATAAACCCATTAAGGTAATCGAGTCTAAATGGATTAGTATATATTTCGTCATTTCTAAATTGGTTATACATGGTACTAAGTTGGTTATGTAACGGATATTTTGTATCATCTCTATGTAGAGAAGAGCCTGAGTGTTCTTCCCCAGCGTCATGCAAATGTTGTTTGAGAAACTTCTCTAACTCTATTGTAAAGATGTTCTATATTAGTAAGACCACCTCCAAAGAGAGATGGTTTAGGTGGTGCCCTCATGACTCTAACTTTCCCCTCTCTATTAGGCATATTCTCTAAGATTTGCCTTATTCTTTTTTCTTCAGCAGGTGCTGTCATTTGTCTTTCTTGCTCTTCAAAATCATAAGGCTGGAAAGGATACTGATAATCCTTACCGTATTCTGTAAGACCTAGATAATATGGTACAGTCATTTCATTGAGTCTCATTTGTCGTTTTGAAGGATAAGGTATTCTACTTTGTTTTTCTGCTTCGCTTTCCATTTCTGCTAAACGGTTTTCAAATTTTTCTCTTGCTTTTCTACCTAGCCCTACACTATAATTTATTTCACTATTTGGAGTAAGTCTTTCAAGCGGAAAAGCGCCATAATTTTTGAAATTATCTACAAATTCTTGCTCAGTTAACGGCCTACCAAGTATTTGTTCTAATTGTGACATATTAGGCATTCTTTTATATTCAAATTCTGTGCTATCACCACGACGATAATTACGAGAAAACTTATCACCCATAGCAGTATCATGAGTAAGAGTTACATTACGAGGAAATCTTCCTTGCATTCCTAAATGACTTGGGTGAGAATAATCCTCGTTTCTATTATCGGAATGAACTGAGTATCC
>UEXL01000569.1_pt1 | contig 11623 bp, 15 predicted proteins | sample 1796671 | NCBI WGS metagenome assembly UEXL01 (sample SAMEA4772471, study PRJEB27181) | metagenome
ATCCGAGGCACAAAAAGAAAAAGATGATCTCCGACAAAAACTAACAGACATGTTGAAAGAGATCGAATACACAGAACTCGCTAAGAAAGATCAAGAGAAGGTCACGGCAGCAGAAGAAACTCTTCGTCGCTCTCCGCTACCCATCTTCGTAGGATAATTAAATGTCAGATAACGAATGGTCCAGACCAGCATCACCTCCTCCTCCACTCTTTCTTGGTAAGAAGGAACGCGATCTTGTAAAGCAAGTCAATGATGAACTTGTAGAAAAGGTTATTGGACAACAGATCCTTTACTACCCTATTGATCTGGAAACAACCAACTTTCACGAACTTTATGGTGAGGCAGTAGAGAAAACTTATTTACCACCCGTAAGAGTTTATGCCCTAGTTAAGTTTGATGAAGACAACACTTCTTATCTAGATTCAGTAGGGGTAGACAATGTCTCAAAGATCACCGTCCACTTCCACAAGCGCAGACTTACAGAAGACCAAGATCTATTTGTCCGCGAAGGAGACTTTGTTCTTTATGGAGATCTCTACTATGAGATTATGGGCTTATCTTCTGCTAGAAGATTATTCGGTCAAGTAAACCAAACATTTGAAATCTCTGCTACATGCAAGAGAGCACGCAAGGGACTATTCGATGCTACCTGATAACTTTGATTTCGCGCAACTACCCGAAGATAAAAGACTTTACTCTACAAGAGATAGGGATGTTGGGTTCTCGCATAGAAGACATAGACTATGCGATGATGTCTTGGATCAAAGAAGATCTAGACCTTTCTACAATAACAAATGAAGGCTACAAGCGCGTGCCTGTTTTATGGCAAACTCCCGAGCGAGCATTTCAAATCAAGAAGAACAGAGATCTTAGAGTGCCCGATGATCATAGTTCGGGCGCTATCATTCTTCCTGTTGTTACAGTTGAGAGAACAGCGATAACCAAAGATCCATCAAGAAAGGGCGGCTACCAAGCACAGATTTCTCAAATCAGCGCAACGGCAGAGTAGGTCGAATGACTATCGCCAAGAGAATCAAGCAAGACAAGACGCGCAACTTCGCAGTAGTCGGCAACACACGCACAAACACATCAGGGGATAGGCAGAAATACTTCCCGAGAGTAAACAAAAGTTGTTGTCGAAACATTATCTATTCCTATTCCATCTACGTCAATCTTGATTACAAGATAATAGTAAAGACCGAATACCAACAGCAGATGAATGATCTAACCCAGCCCTTTATGACGAGAACAGGTCAGATAAATTCTTTTGTTATGCGCAGAAATGGTCATCTTTATGAGGCGTTCATCGACCAGGGCTTCGCCCAGTCCAATAATGTCGCAAATCTAGGCGAAGATGAGGCAGTTCACAAGCGAAGTAAGCATCAAGGTTCTCGGCTATCTAATCGGCGAAGGCAATAGCGATGATAGACCAATTGTTACCAAAGCATAGTAGAGATAACTTATCCACGAGAAACCGTCGTCCCAGCAGGCAACGATAACTTTTTAATGGACTAAACACATCCTGAAGTCTCTTTGGAACTAGTACTACTATTTACATTATGATTGAAGATGCTATCTAGCATTATTTTTACAAAAGAGAGGTTTCTAGAATGTCAGTTAAAAGCTTTAAGTTTGTGTCTCCCGGCGTGTTTATCAACGAGATTGATAACTCTTTCGCCCCCGCACACCAGAAAACATCGGACCAGTAGTCATTGGACGTGCTGCTAGAGGTCCTGCCATGCAACCAATTAGGGTTGAGTCATACTCTGAGTTTGTCGAGGTGTTTGGCGATACAGTACCCGGAAATGCGGGCGGTGATGTCTACCGAGGCGGTAATTATCAGTCCCCAATGTACGGAACTTATGCAGCCAAGGCTTTCTTAAATTCTAACGTTGCGCCCCTTACTTATATTCGCTTACTAGGTACACAAAACACAAATGCCACAAGCGACGGATATGCAGGCTGGGAAACAACCGACTCTCCTGCTGCCACACTTGCAAGTAACGGTGGTGCTTACGGTCTTTGGGTATTTAAAGATTCTGATAAGACTGACAACGTTTTGGGAACTGGGCAGTTAGCTGCTATTTGGTATCTTGACGATGCATCTACAATTCTTCTATCGGGCGCTTTTTCAGGTGACTCAGGAAACACGACTGCTTCTGTTGGCGCTGTTATCAGCACTAACAGTAGCAAAAACTATGTGGTAGAGGTTGCTTCATCAGGCGTATCTGAAAAGTTTGAGTTCAACTTCCGACTTGGCGATAGTAAGTTCGCTAGAGGTGTATTCAATACTAATCCACAACTTGGAAATGTAAACGCTAGTAGCTTTTACGATGCTACACTGGAAAAGAAGTACTTCCTTGGTGAAACTTTCGAACAAGAATTAGTAGATGCCGGATTAACAGATGCTGGCACCAGTGCCATTGTTCTACCAATAGCACAAGCAGATGCGACCACTATTGGACCACACAAGAATCGCTTTGGAACCCTAGAAGCAGAAACTGGATTTATCCTTGGTCAAGATCTCGGCGCGGCAGCATCCTATAGTGCTCAGAGCGCACAACAATTGTTCCGCTTTATCGGTCGCGGTCATGGCGAGTGGCTAAACAAGAATGTCAAAATTTCAATCGAGAATGTGAGACCATCGACCACCAGAACTTCTGATTATGGATCCTTCTCGGTTGTCCTTAGATCTCTAAATGATACTGATTCTAAAGTTTCTGTTATTGAACGATTTGATAATCTAAATCTAGATCCAACTTCCGAGAACTTTATTGCAAGAAAAATTGGTAACATGTACATGGAGTGGAATGAATCTGAACGCAGAATACGTCACTATGGTGAATACCCGAACCTATCTAAATTTGTTAGAGTAGAGATGAACGAAGCCGTCGAAGACGGTGCGGCAGATGCCAAATACCTTCCGTTTGGTTACCAAGGTCCCAAAAAGTATGCTGATGTTTCAAGCTGGTCTGGTGATGCGTTGACCGCCTCTGATTACATTTACTCTGGTACTGTTTATGGTCTACCAACTGGGGGCTATCTTGCCACTAGTAGTGCCGGCGCCAATTCAACTACTGCTTCTTTTGCCTTCCCAAGCGTAAGATTGCGTGTTAGTTCTTCTGACGGAGGACTACCAGACCAGAAGAACGCTTACTTTGGTATGCAAACTACTCAAACTTCTGGAGGGTCACGTCCTGATGCTTCCGTTTCAGATCCACACAGATATTGGCCCGGCACTACTGAAGTTTCTTATTACTTCAGTCTTGATGACGTTATTGTAAATGCTGATGGCTCAGCTTACTACGAAAGCGGTTCTCGCGCGGCAGGTACTAGTCGTACCGCGACAAGTGGCTCTGATTTCTTAATTGAGGACGATAGCTACAATCGCTTTACTACCCCATTATACGGTGGATTCGACGGGTTTGATATCTTTAAGCCCGACCCGATGTATAATGATGGTATGGGAAGCAACCAGCTTACAGATTATCGCCAAAACACTTATCGCCGCGCCATTGATACAATCGCAGATCCTGAGTTTGTTGACATGAATCTTCTATCAGTCCCCGGTCTTACTAATACCGGACTCACTACCCATATGATTGACGTTTGTGAAGAACGAGCAGACGCAATGGCAGTTATAGACCTACCAAATGTCTACAAGCCATTCGCCGAAGGCAATGTAAGTAACCGCCGCGACAGAGTAACAGGCAATGCTACTCAGGCTGCCCAAGATCTTCGCACAAGGCAGATTGATTCTTCTTACGGTGCCACTTTCTTCCCTTGGGTACAGACACTGGACGCCCCAAGTGGGCAGTTACTTTGGATTCCGCCCTCTGTTGCCATGATGGGCGTACTCGCAAGCTCTGAAAGACAATCTCAGGTATGGTTCGCACCCGCTGGCTTCAACCGTGGAGGTCTTTCTGACGGTGCCGCCGGTATTCCGGTCTCTAATGTCACTCAGAGACTAACTTCTAAGGAAAGAGACACACTCTATGAGGCTCGCATCAACCCGATTGCCAGCTTCCCAAGCTCCGGCATCGTAGTGTTCGGTCAGAAGACCCTACAAGAGCGCCCCTCTGCTCTAGACCGCATCAACGTGCGTCGTCTAGTCATCTACCTCAAGAAGCAGATTTCCATCCTATCTACACAGATTCTCTTCGAGCAGAATGTGCAGGCAACTTGGAACCGTTTCAAGGGTCTAGTCGAGCCGCTCCTAGCCAACGTCAAGGTTCAGTTCGGTATCTCTGATTACCGTCTCATCCTCGACGAGAGCACAACAACCCCTGACCTAGTTGATCAGAACATCATGTATGCAAGATCATGGTCAAACCAGCCCGCGCCATTGAATACATCGCAATTGATTTTGTGGTGGCTTCTACCGGCGCATCATTCGACGATTGATAAACGGGGGCTTTTGCCCCCACCAACTACTTATTTGTGAACACAGGAGAACCTAACAAATGCCATTCTGGTCAACCAACTTCGGTCAAGATACAACACTAAAAGATCCAAAGCGTAAACATCGCTTTACTGTGGAATTCCAAGGAATCAACGCAGCCCAAGGTGGCGCTCTCCTTTGGTACGCCAAAACAGCTACAAAGCCCGGCTTCAGCGTAAATGCTGCTGAGCACAAATACCTTGGTCACACTTTCTACTACCCAGGAAATGTAACTTGGGACCAAGTAACAGTCGAGCTTGTTGACCCTGTTGAACCAGATGTCACTGCTACTTTTGCTGACATCATGGTTGCTTCTGGCTACACTCCACCAACCGACGCTAACTCCCTAGGCACCGTTTCTAAGGCAAAGGCTACAGGCGCTCTTGGAACCGTCCTAATTACTCAGCTTGATGGCGACGGCAACCCAGTAGAGTCTTGGACCCTATGGAATGCTTTCATGACAAGCCTAAAGCAAGACTCCCTTGACTACACAAGCGATGAGCTTTCTACAACAACCGTAGAACTTCGCTTTGACTGGGCAAGAGTTGAGACACTCAACGATTCTTCTGCTGTCAACGGTTCCGGTGGCAACGAATTCTTCAAAGCCTAATAAGACAATAACTAAACGCGAGGTGTAAATTGTCAAGAAATCAGGATCGCCTAGGCGGCGCTCAACAGCCTGATACGAGCCCTCCACCCCAACAGGGTGGCGGGGGTTTCTCGTTTGTAGTCCCCACAGAGTTTGTGGATCTGCCCTCCCAGGGGCGCTTCTATGCACAGGGACATCCGTTACACGGACAAGACTCTATCGAAATCAAGCAAATGACTGCCAAAGAAGAGGACATTCTCACTTCGAGAACGCTTCTAAAGAAAGGTGTTGCATTAGAAAAATTAATAGAAAGTCTTATTGTAGATAAATCTATTAGACCATCCAGCCTCCTTATTGGTGATCGGAATGCTATTATTATCGCTGCTAGGGTATCTGGTTATGGTAACGACTATACCACGACCGTACAATGCCCTTCATGCGAAACAAAACAACAATACGAATTCGATTTAAACGATGCAGATGTTGACTATGGGAATATCTCAGAAGAGATTGGTATTACTGATTATGGAGATGGAACAATCGGCTGTATTCTTCCAAGAACTCAAGCAGAAGTTAGAGCAAGATTGCTTACTGGACGCGAAGAGATCGCTTTAACAAACAAGAAGAATTCCGAAGGCTTAATCTCTAAGCAGCTACGCTCTATTGTTGTTAGTGTAAATGGTGACTCTACACCCCAAGCGATCAATTATTTAGTTGAGAATATGCCGTCAAGAGATTCCCGCCATCTTCGCGCTATCATTCGCCAAGCAACTCCAGATATTGATCTAACACAGCATTTCTCTTGCACCGAATGTGGACACACAAGAGATGGAGGTGCCGCTCACTGCGGACTTTTTTTGGCCTGACCGACGAGTACAATGAGGGGTTTATGAAGAAATTTTCTTCCTCAAGTATAATAGTGGCTGGAGTTTTTCAGAAGCTTATAGTCTGCCTCTAGGGTTGAGAAGGTGGTTTGTTCAACGGACTATTAAACAGCTTGAGATGGAATCACAAGCGATTAAGAAAGCCTCGAAAGGAAACTCAAATTCTTCTTATCAAGAACTAACTCCCTCCAATCAACCACCAATTCCAAAAGAATACGCTAGATAGTTTTAAGGCTCCTTCAGGAGCCTTTGCTTTTTATGGGCGTGTCTACTTATAGAGAGAGGTATTTTTGCATGACTCCAGAAGAAGCAGCCGCACTAGCAGCAAAAAACAGAACTAATAGCTTAGAAAACGAATTAAAAATAAGAAGAGAATTGGCTGATTTGGATAAGAAACAGCTAGAATATTTACAAAGCCTTGATACCTTGTCAACAAAACAGAATTTCGCTATTCAACAGCTAAAAATACAATTGCAGACCACTGTTGATCTAGAAAAGGCTGAAAAAAACAGACTCGAAACGGCGATGTCCTTAGCCAACACAAGTAGAAAAAGAGCCGATGCGGAATTAAAAATAGCCGAGCAGGAAATAGAACTAGCCAAAGCTAAATTAAAAAATGGAGAAATTGAAAAAGCTGCCCTTGATGAAAAAATTGAAAAACTCAAAGAACTAGAAGAACAGATTGATAAAGCAGAAGAATCCGCACAAGGTTTAATGGACGGGTTTGGAAGTTTATTGAAAGGTGATCTTACAGGTGGTTTGAAAAAAGTTGGAAAAACACTACTCAAAACTTTTGCTGGTGATGCAGCTAAAAGCGCAATTGGGAAACTTAAGGATTCTTTGTTTGATCTTTCTAAGAAGGCAATTGGTGGCTCCAAAGGGGCGATGGCTGCCCTGGTGGATTATCAGCATCACTTATCTTGATAGGTGTCGCCGTCGCTATAGCAATGAAGGTCGTGAAACTCGCAATTGCTGTAGCGGACGCAAGTTTCGAATTCCAGAAAATTACTGGCGCAAGCAAAGAGTTTGCATCAAGTTTGGGAATGGCAAATGAAGTACGAGCCTTTGGTGGAACAGTCAAAGAAGTAAGCGCATCCTTCCATCTCTTTACAAATGTTTCAGATTTTACAATGATGTCAAAGACTTCTAGAGAAGAATTAATCAAAACTAACACCGTTCTTTCTAAATTAGGCATCTCAACGATGATTTATCGAAAGCCAACAAACACTAACCAAGTCTATGGGTCAAACTGGTGAGCAAGCAGCAGAACTTCTTGGAGTGGAACGCTAGCAAGAGACATCGGTGTCGCTCCATCTAAGATGGCTGCAACTTTGCTGCCGCAGGTCCTCAACTTGCGAAGTTGGGTCGTGATGGCGTCAGGGCATTCAAAGACTTGGCTATTGCCTCCAAGATTACAGGTCTTGAGGTCAGCAGGCTTCTCGCTATTACCGAAAAATTCGACACCTTCGAGGGTGCAGCAGAGCAGGCTGGTAAATTAAACGCAGCATTGGGCGGCAACTTTGTTAACGCTATGGAATTAATGACCGCAACCGATCCGGTTGAACGCTTTGAGATGATTAGAGACTCTGTTCTTGATGCTGGTTTGGCTTTTGATGATATGTCGTACTATCAGCGCAAGTTTTATGCTGACGCAATGGGGCTACAGGACGTAAGCGAGTTAGCTCTAGTGATGTCAGGTAACATGAGTTCACTAAACGGAGAAATAGGCAAGACATCTGCTGATTACGAGAAAATGGCTGAACAAGCCGCAAAAGTTCAAACTTTCCAAGAAAAGTTAAACACGCTTATGGCTCAGTTGATTCCCATTGTTACGCCTCTGGTTGACGGACTAATGGCAATTTCAGACTGGATGATGGAAAACTTAGAAATGGTAAAGATTGGGTTTTCTATAATGGTTGGCTCCCTGATGGCTGTGGCAGCAGCTTTAACAATTGCTGGAATTGCGTTTATAACAGCCACTCTGCCAATTAGCGGTACAGTTTTGGCGATAACAGCTTTGGTTGGTGCTCTTGCTGGTTTGGCTTCACTGCTGTTTATTGAATCTTTTGCTTCCTCGTTTTTGGAAGGTTTATTTAAAATTGGCAATGGTTTCGATTTTATAAAAGAAAATGCCATAATGTTATTAGGTCCAGTGGGAATGCTGATAAAGGGTTCACAAATGCTAGCAGATCATTTATTTGCCGGCGATGGGGTTAAAGTTGGCGCTGAGATGACCACAAAATCAATCCAACAAATGGATATGACAACAGCAGACGCAGCCGCAACTTCAAGAGCAGCAGCTCCAGTGATTGCCAACAACAAAATAATGTCGAGCGCAGTCGATAATGCTGTGACAAATACAACAAACAACATGCAGAGCCAGCAACAGGATCGCAACATCATCGTAGAACTCGACGGCAAGAAAGTCGGTGAAGGCGTGATGGGTAAGTTCGCTAGAAGCTCGGCTATGGTATAAGAGGATAAAAGATGGCACAAAAACTATTTGATGTAAGAAAATACCAAGATGAATTACCAACACTCGTAGATGGTTCCGATTCGCTCGCAAACCAAAGAGAAATGGTGGTCTCATTTTATCATGTCCCTTCTGGGAGAAGCGTATTTTTTCAAGGCTTTTATAGTGGCTTTTACTGAAACTTATAATTCCAACTTCACCTCAACAGAAGCATTTGGTAGAACAGATCCGATCTATCAGTACAAGAACACAACAAGAAAAATCTCATTGACTATTGATGTCCCCGCTGCGAGTGAGGGCGAAGCTTACGAAAATCTTGGAAGAGTCTCAGCCCTTGAACAAATGCTCTATGCTTCTTACACTGGAGACTCCAGCAACGCCTTAAACATGACCCAGTCACCTCTTATAAGAATGAAAGTGATGAACTTGTTGCAGAAAAGTTCTACTTCAGACGAAATCGACGCCCACCTCGCAACAGCTTACCCCGAGGATGCTGAAGAAATGTTCTTTATTGAATATCAATCAACTTCGGAATCAGATAGGGGATTACTCGGAATTATTGATAACCTTTCAGTTGATCATAGCATTGCTGGTGATGATGGTGTTTTTCATAAAGGAGTCAACACGATTCTTCCCAAAACATTCAACTAAGCCTTGGGTTTCTCCCATCCACGAAACAACTATAGGATGGGGAGATAATAATCAACAAACAAATAATCTATTTCCTTACGGAGTCAAAACAACCGAAAACATTCTACTTGGCTCTCCGGCTAACGCCCTACCAGCTTACAAAGAACAAGTTGAAAAGAAAAGCCGAAGAGCAAGCAAGAAAAGTAAGACAGCAACACATTGATAATGCAAAAGCACGCTATGGTGGCGTCTTAGGAAATATGAGAATGAACGCAGATGTTCGCAGAGCAGGGGAGAGGTAATGATAAGGCTTTGGTTAGATTGGGCGAAGGCTCAATGGCTGGCATTGAAGGAGCTGAGGCGGCATTTGAAGAAGGTTTAGAAGGATACATTGAGGATTTCATAGAATGAGCGACATCAAAAACTTTACATCACAAACAATCATAAACGACACAGACTTTTACAGAGAGTTGCGTGAGCGCAGAGGTCTAAAGCAAATAGAACAATTCACAACACCACGCTTAAGACAACCAACAGTCTCCGACAGAATGAGACTAAAAACCTCCACACACATCTGGAAATACGGAGATAGATTTTACAATCTTGCACATCAATACTACGGCGACGCTCGCTACTGGTGGGTTATTGCTTGGTTTAACGGCATTCCGACAGAAGCCGAAGCAAACACAGGCGATGTGCTTGAGATTCCATTAAACATCAGCGAAGCTTTGCTGGTCTTGGGGGCGTGATAAATGTCTGATTGTCCGTTTACATCACGCAATCCAGATATGCTAGAGGAAGTTTCTTCTTATGTTGAAGAACACTGTTCGGAGCTTGTCAGTGGCTTTACTCAATTGGGCAATAAGTCACCTCAACTGGATTTGTTACGAGGACGACTTAAGGATGAGATCGATGATTTAAACCCCGATGTTAAAGAAATTTTCGAGGCGAACGTTTATAAATTACAAAACAATTATCTTTTTATTGGTTACACTTACGAAGAATTAAACCTAAATGAGAGCTGGGCGGACGTCCGCCGAATAAACGATAGAATAGATAGTGATCCAATGTATATGCCAAATTTCTTAGAATTGGCAACAAAAATTAAAGAAGTTGAAACCCTTATTAATAACTCTGGGGATTATAAAGAAGATTTAGAAAAATTAAAGAAAATAAAAAAAACATTTGCACTATTAAATCCTTTAACCCAGTCCATCAAGATATTGGTGGAGAGGCTTACTGAGCTTTATAAAGAATATAAGAAATTAACAAAAGAACAAACCGGGTTCGTAGCCACCGGAAGAAACCAGGGTGTTTTAGAAAACTTAGCTAATACCTTTAATGATGAAAATGCGAGGAAGAGAGCCAGACAAGGCGGAGCCGTCATCAAAGAGAGCAGAAGCCCCGGAGGTCAATTTGATAACGTAGACAAAGCAATCTACCAAGAACAGTGTTTTCTCCTTTCACAACTAAAGTCTTTGGTCGCGCTCAAAAGAAAAAACCACAGACCACGGCTCCCTTATGTCTTAGCCAACTCTCCTGTCAAGGGCACCTCTGAAGAAAATGGCACCGGACAAAAAAACTGAACCGATAAATAGCAATGCGCCAATTTTAATCTACGACGAGCCATTTGGATTTATTAACAGACTCACACAGGCGCCATACTCAAGAGAGTTGTTTAATCTCACAACAGATAAACTGTCCTCTCTTGTTCCAACAATAAAGCTTTATAAAGTTCAAACTGACCCAGCCAGCGGCGAGGATGTTGGTTATGTTGAGATAAAGTTTGATACAAACCCTGCCGTCAAATCCTATGCCGGCGAAAAGAGCGCCCTTGATTTATTTAGAAACAGCAAGAAGCGTGGTGTTGGCGTTGGACTCAAAGACTTTAATTTTACTTTCCACGGCTCTGATCCATTCGCAGCCAAGAAAGCAATTCAAGCGAAACTAAGTATCTTTGCTACAAGCTTCGGAGACTTAATCCAAGATAGAAGAGGAGATTACACAGGGCTGACTCAAGCGTTTAGTAAAAAGCACCATTGGCAAATTACAAGTTTGCCGATCTTGCTCTTAAAACCGGTCGGACACCGAAGACTTGAGAACAAACATGACTGCTATTCAAAAAGACAATATTGATAAGTTGAATTTTAGACTAAAAATTGTTATGGGGTGGGCAATACCTCAAAACTATCTCTCAACTTTTACCGAACAAGAAAAACAAGCGGTAAATGATTCTTTTATAAACATAAACCTAACTCCAACAACGCACGAATTTTCTTTTGATGAGATGGGAGGTTTCTTTTGACATCAATTATCTTGCTTACATAGAAGATTATTTCAACAATTCAATGTTTAACATTTTTAGTTCTAAAGGAGTTGAGGGTAACAGAATAGGTAGAAAACTGTTTTATGAATTTCTCGCTAATGAAAAGTGTGAGTCTGATGAAATCTCCAAAGCAAAAGAAGTAGATGCCAGTTTGATCCAACAAGAGAAAGCTCAAAGCTTCGAAAGAATAATATCACAGCTAAGTGGAAAAAGAAAATTCTTTATTATAGTCTGGACTATGAACAGATTTCTAATTTTTTGCGAAATGGAGTGCCGCCTG
>UEXL01000708.1_pt1 | contig 11623 bp, 15 predicted proteins | sample 1796671 | NCBI WGS metagenome assembly UEXL01 (sample SAMEA4772471, study PRJEB27181) | metagenome
TTTAAGGATGTCCTTCTGACGCTCAAAGACATCTTTTGTGGGGTCATCCGTGATAGTATTGATCTGGTCTATAACGTCAGGTATCCGCTCCATCGCTTCGTTCTCACGACGGGCTGCTTTCCTAGCCTGATTTAACTCAAAGTTTTGGCGTTTAAATGCAAGTTCGTCGTTCTGCATCTTGAGGATGTTACTCTGCATCTGCATTGTCTGCTTCTGCATAGGTAAGATAACCTCTTGATGGTGTTTCATCGCACGATCAAACGCACGACTCCCCATCTGCATGGGGAAGAACTGCTGCCGAAGGGGGGCGATGTCTTGACTATAATTTAAATCCATCCGCTTATTTGTTTACTGCTCCGTTCGGCCCTCGTGAGACTCCTCGCTCTAGCTCGTCTTGACGTCTTTTAAACTCACGTTCTTGTTGCTCCCTCAACTGTTGCTGTGCGTAGGTTTCACGCGCCAATGCTGCGTCCTCAGCATAACTCTGGTCTCTAGTAGCGTCTGAAGTGATTGGTGCTTCGTTTATCTTTGCCATCTCAGCAGCCATAGCGGTCTGTTCCGCTGCTCTCCCATAACCTTGGCGGCGGAGTCTTCGGGCGGCGCGGCGTCCTTTCCCACTTGCGGGACCAATAGGCTCAGATTTTTTACGTAAGGGGCTACCACTACCTACCTCATAGCTAGGGTCTTGCATCGCGGCGAGTGCGCCAAGGCCAGTCCTCGCCGCCATCACGTTCTCAGTAGCCTCTCCTGAAGTAGTTGCTCTTGGAGAACTAGTGAAGTTCTGTTCTCTAATCCTATTCTTCTCTAGGAAAGAGGAGAACTTGTCGGCTGATACACCAGCAGCAGTTGCACGGTCGCGTGCTTCTCTAAGGAGGTCTGAAGTTAAAGCACCACGTCTCGAAAGGTTTTTAGGACCTTTAGCAATACCTCTCTGGATTGGGGCGTTCTCGTGGTCTTTGTAGGCTTTATCAATTGCGGCGTCTACATCCATGCCCTGTATACCTACTGAGACTTTCCCATATAGGTCAGTATCCATACTACTGGATTTTAAAGGTTTAGTTTTCCCTTTCTCTATAGTCGGGATACCACTAGCTGGACTTAGAGACTTTAGGTAATCTGCTGCCGAACTCATAGCGGTTGCTTGTTTCTCAGGAATTGCAGCGGCAGGTGGCTGTGCATCATCTTTCTGCTCAAACATACCAATAGCTTGACTTCCAGTGAACCCTTGAGGCAGGGTAGGCGCACCTGCATCTGGTGGCACTGATATCACGTCGTCGTAAGACGGTGTGTAGGGCTGTCCATCTGGACCATAGGATAGTGAACCCAATTGCTCATTTCTTTTTTCGTAAGCGTCTGTGATTTGAGATACTCTCCGGTCTCTATTAGCTTTATCTAAACGAGCTGTTTTTTGTTCACTAGTTTCAGGTGCGTTAACAGTCGCGGATACTTCTTTAGCTGTCTCAGACTTTATCGCGTCCAGTTTCTCTTTCTCTTTCCCAAGAACTTCTTGTTTAGTGCGAACAGCTTCATTTTTCTTTCTAAGCTCTTCGTCGATCTCAGCCTGTGATTTTGGTTTGTCTTTACCAGATATCGGGGATTTCCCCTTTACCACATTACGAGCGACGGATAACGGGTCAGTTGAGGGGATTTATCTTTATCCGCATAATTACCAAAGTTTTTTGCAGGCCCAATAGCGTGCGGTTGTTTTGTCTTTGCAGTTTTGCAGTTATGTCTGGCTCTGAAGTTCGCCCGACGTTTGGGATTCTTGTGTTTTGTGAAATCACTGTAATCGCGATGACCAAAGCCGACTTTTTGATCTTGTCGCCTTCTTTACCTAATACGACGAACTTCTTTTTAGATCCCTTCGGCGCACGCTTCGGCTTATTAAACCCGCAAAGTCTCGCCGTGGTATTGGATACGGCCAGACGGTAGCCTCTTGAAACGCTTATTCGCCACAGGCAGAAGATACAGGTTTTAGGGAATAGTGTCAATCTTCGGGATCTTACTCAAAACTACCTCAAAAACTTTTCTGTAGATGTTTACTCTTTATAGTAAGTATATAAAGAGTAAACGATTTTGAAAAAGTTTTGTCAAACCTATCCCGCTTTTACTAAACGATATACTTTATTTTAGTTACGAGAGGAGTTGAGTGTCAGGATTTTGTAATGTATCCCTAAGCGTTTTTATCGAAACCTGTTTCCTGAATCCCGAACCCTTTTCGTCTTTCGGTGGATCAACTGCCACGAGTCCTAAACGCTGGCGAGCGCAATCGAGTGCGAGAAACGCAGCATCCGCTAAGTCAGGCGACCTGCCAAACCGAGCTTTGAACTCTAATTTTGATTCGATTTTCACTCTGAGCGTGCCTGTTTTAGTCATATCGTAGTTTCTGGCACACATCTCCTTAGCTAAATCCGCAGCTACGCCGTATATCGGCTGTGTCCGAAGCAGTTCTTTGCCGACGAACCAGAGTTCTGACACTCTATTAGTGTAGAGTTCTGCTCCGGTAAGCTGACTGTTCATACTAACTCTCTTGTCGGAAGCTTTTCCGCCAAAAGTAACGCGCATGAATGAACTCTCCCACTCGCCAGCCAGCACGTCACAGAAGGGCGCACCTGCTCCGGTCGAGTCGAGAGCCACATTGTTAGCAGAGATATTCCTACGTTTGCAGTGATCAATAATCTGGTGGACAATCTGGTAGGTGCGGGGAACCGCTTTGTTTGTGGCATCATCATTGAGGTGTATGGCTTCTCCTAACTTGCAGACGTATTGGCCGTTACGAGCGTAGCCAACTTCAGCGGTATACATAATAGTTCTGTCACCGCCGTTCGTGAACGCCGGATCGATTCCGGCAACGTGGTCGGCTTCTCTGCCCAATCGACTTCGCCCATCGCACCACCCTTGATATCTCTGCTTCTGAATAGATTCCGGTTGTTTCGTCGGATCGAAGAAAACGGCGCGGACCATTCGCATATAGCCTCTGGATTCCGGCCCCAATAACGCCCTGTCCTCTTCCAGCTTCTCAGCGGTCGGTAGCCAAGGAAACTTAACTTCTCCTAACGTAATATTAGGGCTGCGCTCCCCATCGAGTCGGAGGTAGTGGCCTATCCATTTCGTGGTCCACCTGTCAGCGTCTGTGTATCTATGGACTCCCAGCCTTTCTTCGGCTCTGACCACACGCCGAAAGCGTCGAATCGGCTGTTCGGGTTAGACATGCCGATCATCTGAAAGAAGGGGTTTTTCGATAAGTTGGTCAGACCAGCCTGCAATATACTTTCAGAAAGTTCTGAAAGTTCATCACCAATCATAATTACCCGCTTCTGCTTGATGCCGATGAATTTGCCGATTGCCTCTCGCGTCTTCGACTTCTCCGCCGCGATAAGTGATAATCCAGCTCGTTCGATAAGAGTGCCGTTCTCATCGACATAAGCGGCGTTTCCGATTGAATCCCTTATCTTGATCGGCGCACCATCGATCACGGACAACAAAGACATGACTGAACCCCAAATTTTTCGTGCTTCCCGTAAGGTGGTTGAGGTCATCAGGACGAGTGTATCGCGTGGCTGGCAGAGCCATTGGACGATACCCCACGCGGCCATCGTATGTGATTTACCACTACGGCCGAACCACCAATCGCTAGATATTTGTCTTAATGCAGCCCGAATCATCTTTTCTGCCCAAGGATGGCGGACCATCATCTTCTCCGGCAGTTCTTCTCGATTCCATAGTTCATCGCAGACTCTCCAGAAATAGAACTCTTTAGCCTTGTCGTTGGGTGGTGGGCAAAACCGTATAATAAGCAGTCAGAGTGCTAGTCGGCTGGATCATCAGTCCACCTACGTCCATTTTCTTGTTAGTGGGGTCGATTCGCGGCTCTAGAACGCGCTTGCGCTTTTCTGCTTCGGAAGGCATAATTTAAGTGGATGTCTGAAAAACCTATTAGAGTGCGAGGCTGAAGCCTTCGCCTTAACAAAGAAGGTTACAGTAATAGCGGCGATTGGTCAACACATTGGGGTCCACCGCAATACAATACGTAAGTGGTTAAAGAAACATGGAGTCGCCGCTAAGATGAACGGAGACATGGTAGAAGGTAAGGTTCTCGACAACCTGATACACAATACGAAATCAAAGAAGAACACCTGACGCCGATAAAGACCAGCTCAAAGAGGATGTTGAAGAACACTTTAACGAGACGATGAGTTCAGCCATTGTTGAAGAACGGTTCCGTGCATCTAAACAAGAGGACGTTACTCTCAACGAAATCGCAGAAGCACAGAACTCTCCGGCTGATAAATACCAACACTACATCGCCGCAGCCGGAATTAAACTGCTACGTGATTCGATGAAGACGTTACGTGGACCTAAGACGATTCGTGAGATGTCAGAGCTTGATCAGCTCATTAGGCGTAACTTAGGACTTAACGCAAAAACTGGTGGGGGACTAGTAAGATGCAAATCGATATTTCTATCCTCAATAACTCCAAAGCAGATAAAGGTGGGGGCGCAATCAAGCAGAAAAAAACGATTGACGCGGAGACTGGAAAAGAGATTTAATACCGTTGCAATGTTTAAGATCGTGAGCCAGAAGTAGGGCCGAAGTTTATTACCAGAATTGATGACGGAGCAGATTTCGTTTTCCGGTAGATACCGCTGACGGCCTTTGGTATCGCGTGAAGCCGTCAACGGCTCGCGAAGTATTTATTTACAGTCCTTCCGAAAGGCATAAGAGTCTTAGTTCCAGCAGAGGGCGACGGCCTTCTAATCAGAGGAGATTCAATACCAGCAAAATGAAACCCGAAACCCTATTCCGTCTTCACGAAGAGACGTGCAAGAAAACGCTCGAAATTATGCGAGCAAAAAACTCTGACTATTGCGGTGGTGAGAACACTGTTGACGCACTCGCGAATTTCAAGACCGCTAAATCACTTGGCCTCCATCCGGTTACAGGATTGCTGTTGAGGATGCAAGATAAGTTAATGAGGATTAAATCATTCGTTAATGATGGTGAGCTAAAAGTAGCGGGCGAGTCAGTTGATGACGCGTGTGAGGATCTCGTGAACTACTCTATTCTTGCGAAGGCTTTGCTTAGTGAGGAGCGTGAGTGTGGGACTTGTAGCAACCCTGTTTCTGGTGGCGAGTGTGACAATCTATATTGTCCTGAAAAATGATCGTCGGGATCGACAACGGATTAGATGGCGGACTTTGTGCAATATCTAAATTTGACGGTAGCCTCATTGATAAGATTAGGATGCCGACTCTTCAGATGTCGAAGAAGAAAGAAATTGACATCCGTAAAGTCCACCAATGGATAATGGACTTAAACACGCCTTTTATTTTTGCGGTAGAAGAACCGCTCGCACACGCGAAGAGCAGCCAAGCTGTTCGGTCAATGGCGATCTCGTTTGGTAAATTAGTCGGGATGGCTGAGTCCCACGACTACGAAAACATAATGCGCGTGTCCGTTCACAAGTGGCAGAAAGTTATGTTGGGCAGAGTTCCTAAAGGTAGGACTAAAGAAGTTGCCTGGAACTAGCAAACCAGTTAGAGCCGTCGGAGAACTGGCTAGCTAATAAACGCTGCCGGACGCCGCATGATGGTATGATCGACGCCTACCTCATCGCCCGATATATTTGGGGTAGTAGAAAAAGTTGAACTTTTTCTGGACATAGTACGCACGTCTCAATTATTTGTCTGTGTATAGACAATAAATGAAGACACTATATCCAAAACAAAAAGAGGCCTTCGACTTCTTTTTAGCGCAACATAAGTTAGGTTTAATACTCCTCGACACGAGCCATGTCGGGACTGGTAAGACGGTAGTAGCGGCGCACCTTGCTAAGGTCTTAAAGAACGTTGCGGTCCTATGCCCGAAGGCAGTGATTCCATCATGGGAGCGTGAGCTTAAAGAGACTGGTATAGAACCACTCTTCGTTCTTAACTACGAAAAGATCAGGACTGGTAAAACAGAGTGGATGTCTAAGCGGGGTAGAAGATCATGACGTGGAACCTACCGTCCGATACGTTGGTGCTGGTAGACGAGGTCCATAAATGTAAGGGGCCATACACGCAGAACGCGCAGTTGTTAGTATCACTCGTTACGCAAGGCTACTCAGTCCACGCGATGTCCGCGACCGCCGCAGAAGACCCTACTGAGATGCGCCCAATCGGTATATGTTAGGGCTACATAATCTTAACAAAGCCTCTGACCAACTTAAAAGTTGGTTTGGTGGATGATGCAATTCGGATGCACCCAGAACCAATGGAACGCATGGGAGTTGCGGAGGAAGACAAACTCAATGATCTCAATAAGGTCATGTATAAGAAGAATGTTAAGCGTCTTACGGTGTACGACTTTCCTGACTCGTTTAAACAGAACCGAGTTTTCGTAGAGCCTATAGCCTTTGGTTCCGCTGCTAAGATCGCGAAGGCTTATAAAGATCTCGGTATCACTCCAGAGATAATCACTAGTCTTTTGGAGAACGGAACTGTCGAAGATAGCGATTGGGTTCTCGTTAATCTACTACGCGCTCGCCAGCTAGCGGAGTCACTCAAGGCTAAGGACATGGCGGACATGGCTAAGGACTACGTCGAGCAAGGCCATAGCGTTGTGTTGTTTGTTAATTTTACAGATACTGTAGATACCCTCTGTGAGCTACTAGAATGTATGTGCATTAAAGGAGGCCAGAAAGTTGAGGACAGGCAGGACATCATCGATGCTTTCCAACGAGATGAAGAACACGTTCTCGTTATTAATACTGCTGCTGGCGGAACCGGAATCTCGTTACACGACATCAACGGTAACCGCCAACGGATCTCGTTGATCTCGCCTACCTTTAACGTCAAGGATCACTTGCAAGCGTTAGGGCGCATCCACCGCAACGGAGCAAAGAGTGATGCCATTCAGAAGATTCTGGTTGCCAGCGATTCAATAGAAGAACACGTTATGCGTGTTGTTGAGCAAAAGTCCGATAACCTAAATACTCTACACCAATGAAAACAAAGATAAAAGGGATGACCCCTTACAAAAAAAATAATAGATAAAGTGACCGAACTAGTATGTTCAGAATTCGCTATAGATCGTGACGAGATATTTACTAAGAGTAGAGCTTACTCTTATTGCATACCTCGTATGGTCGCTGTCGGGATCTTGAGGAACAAGTTTAAATTTACTTACAGTTCTTTGTCCTCTTACTATGGATACACTCATGGTAGTTCGATTGCTTATGCATCTAAATCTCTCGATCAGAGAATTAAAGAAGACCCTGAAATAGCGTCAGTAGTTGAGTCAGTCCTTAAACAACTAAACTTATAAATGAGAGCAAAAGTTGTAAGGAGTTCTGTGTTTGCAAAGGGAGCAGAAGTCTAAAGGTGACTTTAATTCAGAAGACCATACGTTTAAATCCAAAGGCTCATTAAACAACCTAAGAAAAAGAAACGAAGAAAATGAGCGACACTAAATACCTATCAGATGCAGAGAAGATCCGTCTCAAGTTGCTTGAGGATGAGATCTACATGCTAAACCACAAAGTTGAGCGCACACTCAAGAAACGCGACCGCCTCCAACGTGAGTTAGCTGATTTGGGTTACCCGAGAGATTTAATAGCACGTTCGTTTGAACTCGGACGTGATGCAGTTAACAGTATAATTAAAAAGTTTAGACAACAACAAAATGAGCAACAACATTAAATACCTGACTGACGCAGAGAAGATCCGCCTCAAATTACTTGAAGACGAGATTTACATGCTAAACCACAAAGTTGAGCGCACACTCAAGAAACGTGACCACCTCCAACGTGAGGTGAAGCGAATAAACGAATCGACTCATGAGCGAACAACCCAACCATAGCGACAGAGGCCACGCGGAGTTCTCGCCATCTAGCCTGAAGTATGTAGCCGCTTGTGCTGCTTATCAAGGACGCGATGGCACTTCGGCTGCTGCCGAGATGGGGACCAGAATTCACGAGGCTCTTGAAGTCTTCGATCCTTCTGCTCTCCATACTGAACAGGAGCATGAGATCTATGAGCAGATCGTTAAAATGGAGCAGGACTTCATGGCTAACTTCGGCGACATCGCTGAGGAGCTAAACGAGATCCAAGTCGAGTTGCCCTAGACGGCACTGAGACATGGGGAACCTGTGACCGATTCCTGATCCTCAAAGGCGGCGACCGTGCTGTCATGGCTGATTACAAAACCGGAATCAGTATCATTGATCCGCCAGATAAGAACTGGCAGGCCAAAGCATATACATGCGGAGCCTTCCAGAAGTATCCAGACATTAAGGAGATCGTCTTCGCGTTCTACGTGCCGCAACATAGCGCGACTCTTCATCACACGTTTACGCGAGACGATCTCCCAACCCTTGTCGAAGACCTTAGCCGTGTTATTACAGCAGGCGAACTGATCCGACCTAAGTGGGAGTCAGGCACACCTGAGTTAGATGAATGCACTCCAACGCAATACCGTTTCTGTAAGCACGAAGATACTTGTCCTGCGTTAGGCGGACTCGTTATCAGTGTAGCTAAGAAGCTAGATACTACGTTGCCGGACATTGATCCTACCGACGTAGACAACCCAGGCTAGGCTCTGAGCTATTCAACATCGCGAGGATTGTAGAGAATTGGGCAGCGTCTATTAAAGCAAAGACTCTCGCCAAGTTAAAAGACGGTGGAAAACTTGATGGGTTAAAGCTTAGATCGATGGGTCGAACACGTAAGGGTGCTGACAACGAAATGCTCGTAAAGATTGCAAAAGAACATGGTCTAGAATTAAGTGAGATAATCAGTGAGCTAAATTTCCCACTTACTAAGATCTCAAAATTAGTATCTGCAAACGCAGAAAAATCAGAAAAACGAGAAAAACAACAGAATTTCCTTGCCGCCTGTGATGACGCAGGCATAGTCCAAACCTCTGAGGAGCGATTCAGTGTCGCGAATCAGTAAACCAAATAAAATAAGAATATGGCTACTAAAGAAGCTAAACAAGTGAAGGAAGTCGAGAATGAACTCTCGACTAATGTAAACATCGGAATCGAAATCGACCGCAGTGATATCGAGATACCTCGAATCAACGTATCACAGAAGATGAGTCAAGGCGATGCTCCAGTTGGATCAATTGTCTTTGACCGTAAACATGTGGTCGCTGGCCCTAATGAAAAAATATCTGCGATTGCAGTTGTTGCTCAAAAAGGCTGGAGGGAGAATATCCCATTTGATGAAGATGAAGTCCCACGTATCGCGTGGTCCAAAGAAGAGTCAGAAGCTATTTCTGATGATTCAGAATATCAAATGACTGAGTTTGCTGAGATTACATTACTACTCCGCCAGCCGGAAGGTAATGATGATGAAACAGCATTCTCACTCGTTATTGGTGATAGCCGATATGCTTTGGGTAAGATTAACGTAGGGAAGAACGCTTATCGGACTACTTACAAGATCCTTGCTACCAGCGCGGCTTTTAATCCTAATACTCCTATCTGTGCTAGGGTATGGAACTTTGTTTCTGAAGAGTTCTCAAAGGGTAAATATACATGGTTCAATCCGAGCTTAACTGCCACTACAGAAGAGACAGATGAAGCCGTCCTTGAGTTCATCAAAAACTTTGGAGGTTAATTATGACTGAAGACGAAAAAGAAAAGAAAGTCCGTGAGTTGCTCCTTGAGGAGATTGACATGCTGGACGGTATGATTTCAGAAGTCAGTGACCAGAAAGCACAGATCGAACGTAATTTACGGAAGTTGCAGGTGGTGCGTGAAGCATTAGACCACGTTTCGGGAGATCAAAAAGAATTAGATCTAGATTCCTAATACTAGGGCGCAAGCCCGCCGCAGAGTTTTTCTATCAGTTCCCTTTGCGGCGGGCTTTTTCTGTCCACAAATAAACCAATATGATTACATACGCATTAGATTTTGAGACTTACTACGACAAGCACTGCTCTATACGCAAGCTTGGCCCACTAGGGTACTTTTCTCACTACGACTTTGACGCTTATATGGTGAGTGTCGTCGGTGACAACGGCTACGAGTTCCTTGGCCACCCTGAAGATTTTGACTGGTCTCTGTTAGCCGGACAGATTGTTCTTAGCCACAACGCTAGCTTTGATGAGACGCTTTACCTATATGGGATTACTTGCAACTGGTGGCCAGAGGTAAAGCCTGCGGCATGGTATTGCACCGCTGATATGGCTGCGGCATGTGGTTTACCTAGGTCGCTAAAGGGAGCTACTGCTCAAGCCTTTGGTATCGAGGTCGAGAAAACCACTCGCGATAACATGTCGGGTAAAACATGGACGGGTATGTCTGAAGAGTTTCGTAAAGAAGTTCTTGAATACGCATTAAAAGACTCAGTGCTATGTCTTAAACTTTGGCAAGAATACTCACCTAAATGGTCTGATTTTGAGCGTAGTATAAGCAACATGAATCGACGGGTAGTCCAGCGGGGCATCCCTATCGATATAGACGCGCTTAAAGAAGCGAGAGAAACAATTAATGAACGTTTATTCCAAGCGGAAAAGGCTATCCCTTGGGCAGGTGAAAAACCACTACTGAGTCGGAAAGCGTTCGACGAGGAGTGCCACAAGATTGGGATTGAGCCACCAGCATCACTCGCTAAAACTGATAAAGATGCACAAGAGTGGATTAAAAAACATGGTAGATCTTATGCATGGGTAGAAGCAGTATCTAATTGGCGGCGTATTAATTCCATTAAGAAGAAGCTAGATAGCTTTGATTACGCCACAATGCCAGACGACCGCTACTACGGCGGTCTCATGTATTTCGGCGGTCACACCGGACGATTCAGCGGTAGTGGGGGGAACCTTAATCTACAGAATTTACCACGAGATGAGATGTTTGGTGTGAACATGAGAAAACTCATTACCGCACCTAAAGGGAAGAAATTAGTCGTTGTTGATCTTTCGCAGATTGAAGTCCGCACATTATGTTGGCTAGCCAAAGACAAGGAGACTATGGACGCTATAGCAGCATCTGATGATATATACGAGGCATTCGCGATTCAATTTGGATTGTGGTCCTCTGACAAAGGCGTCCTTAAAAAAGAAGACGCTAAGTTACGTCACAAAGTCAAAGCTCTTGTACTGGGTTGTGGGTATGGTGCGGGCTACAAAAAGTTTGCCCAGATGTATAACATGCCCAAGAAAGAGGCTAAAGATGCTGTAAATTTGTACCGCGAAAAGATCTCTAAAGTACCTGAACTTTGGGGTGATTATGATTCAAAGTTGATTGGTCTTGGGTTGATGTCAGATAGCGTAGCCTTAAGGAGTAATGAAGACATTAAGTTGAAGCTTGAGTTACCGTCAGGTAGAGTCCTAAATTATGGGTTTGTTTTACAGCAATACGATGAGGATACCGGACGCTCTAGGTATCAAGTGACAGTAAACCGCAACGGCAGAAAGCGGCATATTACCCTTTGGGGAGGTATTCTAGCAGAAAATGCTTCACAAGCTTTAGCCCGTGATATATTTAGTCATATGATGCTCCAGATTGAGAGGGCTGGCATCAACATAATTTTTCACGTCCACGATGAAGTTGTCTGCGAGTGTGACGAAGAGATAGCAGACGAAACCCTAAATCAAAATTATTAAAATCATGTCTACCCCACCAGAATGGAT
>UEXL01000877.1_pt1 | contig 11617 bp, 13 predicted proteins | sample 1796671 | NCBI WGS metagenome assembly UEXL01 (sample SAMEA4772471, study PRJEB27181) | metagenome
TATGTCGATCCGGAAATAGGAATTCAGGGCATCCGCACTGCGCCCATGTACGCACATGCCTCCCCTAACAACGAAATGGGCGACCCGACACTCAATGTGGTGCCGCTAGCTGACGCTGATGCTGATCCGTATGGCAATAGGCTTTACGAAGATCCGTTTGTGTATGCGCCGGCAGAGCACGATGCACTGGAAGCAAAATTTGGCTGCTATGACCCGTCATATGATTCGGACGCATACAGAGGCACGATGCAGCGATTAGAAGATGCTATGACGCCCTTAGTGGATGCTATGCAGACAGGCTACACTGCCCGGGCAAATATAACAAGAACAACTCCTCATTTTAAAGTATCTAATGCAGTGTATGAGAAAATTACAAGCAACGAAGTAGAAGAGATTGAAGAAATAGCAGTCTCGGTGGGCACTACTCGCCAAGCTAGTACGACAACAACAGGGGGGTGGATACTGATGAGTGAAGAAACAACTAAGCTCGAACTTATCAGCAATCAGCCGTCGTATACCACACCTACCTCAAAAAAGGTTTCCCTGGTTGATTTAAATTTGTTAGAAGGCACCAGCGATCGATTTAGGCATACCCTAGGCGGAGTATTCTTTAACGACTTTGACGCAAGTGGGAAGTATTTTGTGCCACCGTTATTTTATAAGTTCCTTCCCATGAATAATACAAACCAGTACATATATTCGGTTGTTTCGTATGCCGGCCCGGCAGTTGATGACGCCATTTCCACTTATGTGGCAGGTACAACAACGAGTGACCAAGAAGCAGTCCGCGCACGCGGCTTTGGCGAAGGCAGCGAATATTATCAGCAAACAATTATACCAAGTACACAATTTGTGTGTAGGGTGGAGGGAAATCCCAGTGCTCCATATTTAACCGATGTACTTAAAGGAAACAAGTATTGGGAAAAAATGTTCACCGGTGGGGCATATGAATATTCTACAGTTGAGTCAATGTATAACAACGCCACCTATGACGATCATTACATAACAACAACATTGCCATATCCCAATATAGAAAAACAGTACTTACAAGATACAGCCGATGAAAAAACAATTCATTGCAGCTACATACGATTATAATCATTATTTAAGTGAATACCAAGTATATGCGTCATCGTTAGATAGCGAATTACTGATTCCAAATTACTATGCTCTGACATTGGCTGCATATGCCCCCTTGCACGTTTCACGCACCATGGGCGCCATGGCCGGCCAAGACGAGATACTGAGTCTACTAAATCCAAATATCTATGACCACTACCGCTTAGGTGAAACACTCAAGTATATCGACCTAACAAACTATGTCATTCCAACAGACCCGGTCACAGAACTGACTCCAACATGGCAAGTACCACTAGCTGCATACCTAACGGGTGCTTTGGTACAAAATAGTTCAAAAATTAGTGCGACGGCTTTAGAGTATGCTAGACAACACAATAAGAATCTTTTGTTTGGAAAACCAAGTATTTTGGACGAGGATAATGAGTTTGCAGAATTAGCCATGGCTTTTCCATACTACAATAAAATTAATTTTCCAACTGCAATTTCTGGTCAGTATTCTTCCATTCTCAAGAACAATGAATGTCAGACCTTGTTTTTAAGGTCTCTCAAAGAAATATTCTTAGATCAAGCTGCAGAAACAGTACCAGTCACAAATAAACAGTTTATGCAAAATGAAATGTTTATGTCTTCTTCTGCTGCTGTTGCCGGCAACATTGAAACAAGCACCACGTCAACCAAATCATATAAGACTGTTGACTTGGTTAAGGCGCTGCTACATATACACGACAATATTGAACCGCAAGAAGAGGACTTTTTTGTTGTCGACTATAACAGCGTGGATACTGATGCGACTTACGATACGAAAGCAGTTTATAGATCATACACGAGTCGTAACTCTATTAGGACCATCAATGATATATTGGCAACATTTGGTAATGTCGAACACGCTACTAAAGTCAACAATATAAACAGCATATTGAACTCCCAAAATGAGTCAATAGACTATGACGTTGACTCATTCAACTATCTGCAGCCCCAAAGCAAGCCAAGTGAAATAGTTGCTTATCGAGTAGAGAAAATAGGAGGCCCGGTCACCGGCGACTCGAATACTCAATCCGCGCTACAAAACTTTTGGATCTTTAATGATGAAAGCTTAAACACTTTAAATCTTATAGATTCGCAAATAAAATATGATACAACCTACACCTATAAGGTATACGCCTATTACGCGATTAAGGGGTTCAAATACCGGTACTCTGACTTACAGATAAGCAGAATAATTGGTCAAGTGTCCAGCGACGGAGCCCCTGGCTCAGTCGAAGCTGCCTCAGGATTGGCTGATGGCCCGGTTGATCAGCCATCGGGATATTGCATTGAATACTATGATCCATTTACCAATGAACGAAGCAAAGATTTGCTAGAGAATATTCCAGAGGTCTACGGTGAAGAATCCTCGATTCCTGTTTCTTCTTTGAGTGACGAATCCCTGCGTGCAGCAGTGTCTTCCAAACGCGGCGCGGACGAGCGTGTGTTGCCCCCTTACGTCGCTAATTTTATTGTAACATTGCAGCCATCTCTTAAAATAGTTGAAGTGCCGTTGATGACAAAGTCGTACAAGGTATTAGATAACCCACCGAATGAATTGAATGTTGTTCCGAATTACGTACTGGACAATTCTAATCGACTGCATTTTGATCTTGCTTACCAAACATTTAGCGCTCACTCTTACCCTAGGCCGATCAATAACCTGGACGTAACCGTTGAAGAAGAATTTCTACAAGCAAACGATTTCCTTGCAACAACAATGATCGACAAAGAAACAGTATCCCCGCAAAGAATAGTAGAAGTATACAGACTCAGTACAAAACCGAAAAGTTTTAGAGATTTCTCAGGAAATCTCCTGTCAACACTGTCCTTGGCAATAGAAGCCAGTGATTTTTCTTACACAACAGCCGTATTTAATGATATTGTAAAGTCAAATCAAAAATATTATTATCTTTTTAGAGCGCTCAATGAACAAGGGATTCCCGGTAATGTTGATACAATCTTAGAAGCAGAACTAATAAATGACGGAGGGTATAAATACGCTACTTTTGAAGTCTTATTTGAAGAAGATTTACAAGTTGATGACTTCACAAAATCATCAACACAGTTTAAAAAAGATTCTTCAACTAACCCCAAGTTTGGCACAAACAGAAATCAACTCAGATGACGCAGATTTTAGCAAGTCAGCAGAAATAGAATATCCAAATGTTGACATAGGTACCGCTGAAGATTTAATATGGGGCAAGACTTTCAAAATTCGATTAACTTCCAAGAAAACTGGCAAAAAAATCGATTTGAACGTTACTTATACTGATCCTACTAAAAATTAGAAGAAGATTAAAAAACCAAGACTATTTATATAGAGAGGAAATTAAATGGCATTTTTAGATAACTCCGGCGACATCATTTTGGACGCCGTTCTGACCGATACGGGCAGAAGAAGAATGGCGAAAGGTAATTTTAGAATTTCTAAATTTGCTATTGGCGATGACGAGATTGACTATGGGTTATACAATAAAGAACACCCATCGGGTTCCGCATACTACGACCTAGAGATCCTCCAAACACCCGTGCTTGAGGCGTTCACTCAGATGAACGCTAACATTAATTACGGACTAACCTCTTATGCAAGACAGGACTTATTGTATATTCCTACAATCGAGTTAAACCAGAAAACATTCAACTCTCGAATCGTGTTAAAGTCGACGACTAAAAATGTCATTTATCTGGCAGATGACACAAAAACAAACACTGCCGGAGTTGTGACAAGCGCAGCCATGGCAACCGCCGGTGGTTTCTGAGACCAATATCCTTAAAAGCAGCGATACTTCGGGTCGATTTGTGCTGATAGAGACTGGTATTAACTCAACCAATTTGACGTCAGATTCTACAAACCAGTCAGCCTATATCACATCCGTTGGCTTAGCAGATAACAGCTTCTTAGTTCGATACGACAACAGGTTTATTGGCAGCGCCATTGGCCCATCCCCGTCTTCAACGTTCTCTAACAGCAACGCCAACGGCGCCACTTTAGAGGTATCTCTAGTATCATCTCAGAATACTCGTAAGTCAAGAGAGCTTTCAAACTATAATGAAACTACTGTTAACGCCTCCCTGAGTAGAGTATATGCATTAGTAGACGGCTCAAGCACCGATACCAGCATTAACTACTCAGCAATTAGTGGACCACGTGGTGTCTTTACTGCTTTAAACTTTAACATTGTGTCGAACCTACCACAATCTGATTATACTAAATATGGTACAACATCTAATGATTTATTTGCGGACGGCACTCTTTTTCGATTTTATCGATACAACTATATATGTTCAAGGAGTCGCGACAAATGCCACGATTCAATTGCCCATAAGAATTATTAAATTAGCGCAAACCTAAACCGGAGAAAATGAATGCCTGTTTCGTATGAACCACTTAACGTAAATACTGACGTTACCAACACCAAAACAATACTGCATGAGGTTATACCCCTCACAGGAACAATCGTTTCTGGCACATATAATGACGAGAACATCAAGAACTACACACACGGAATGTTCCAATCTGTATATGACTACCCATACCTTAGTTCTTCCGCTAACCATATTTTTGACATCTCGGTTGGCTATGACGAGTCTTCAACCTTGTCGGCATCCACGAACGTCCAGAACAACAAGAAAATCAACATGTACAACCAGTTTGCCCAAGTGCTCCTTGGTTACACTGGTTCTAACAATACTGTTAGACTGTTTGAAAATGACCTGCTGCTTGACAACGTCGGTACTATGAAAGATGTATTTGTGGTATCCTTCTCTCGTCTTCTAACCAAAGACCAAATTAAGAAAGGTACCTTCTCATTAGAGCTAGGCCGCGGCGCTTGGGCTACTGCTCACTCTACTACCATAACCTTGCAAGATCTAAAAGCATCCACTAGTGGTGATGGAACCTTGTCCACAATCGGCGGTGATTACGGAGTCCTATTCGATTCAACATCGTCTGAAGGAAATAACGCTGCAAACACTTCTAGTTATGGCGTGGTATTCTACCAAGCCGGCATCGCAATTCTCTCTTCTTCAATCTGGAATACAGCCATCACATTGCCCGGTAACAATCAGTTTAGTAGTGGTTCTTACCTCAGCGGTGGTGCAGGTAATATGACACCTATGGGTGTCGGAGCTACCATTGCAACGTCGTCAATCTCCGGTACATGCGATGCCCTGAGACACAGAATAACAAATCTAACATTCAATAACTCTACAGAAATCAACTCTACAATATATTTCTGCCGCTTGCCAGTTAACAAGTTTAACTATAGCACAAACCCAACATACACTAATGGCAGCAAGATCCGCGTCAAGAATAACGCGTCCGACCTTCCGGTCGCATATGCCTCCACCGTAGGCCTCTACAACGCTCAAAACGAACTTCTGGCCGTCGCCAAGTTGTCCGAGCCCCTGAAGAAGACACCACAAAACGAGTTGACGATCAGAGTCCGATTGGACTACTAAAATGTCTTTTCGTAAGTTTGGCCAAAACGACATTGTGCTAAACACAATGCGCGCCTTCCCGGCGGTTGAGTTTGTGGTATACAATACCCAGGTGTATTACAATAACACCCCTCATCAAAGCGGCGCTTTCTCGGATAACATTCTTTGCATAACTTCCAGTGTCAGCGGCGGCATAAGCCTTTATGAATACAACGTAGACCGCGCTGGAACGTATGCCTTAAACGCCGATGAGTCAATTCTTACAAGCTCGGCTTTGGGCAGCGGCCCCAACAATCTTATTACTCCCTACATCACTAAAGGATCTGCCCGGGCATCATTCAAAACAGCCGGCAAGGTCTCCTACAATAACGAATTTAAATACGGCGACATCATCAGGGCAAACTATCCGTTAACTGCCTCAATCACAAGAGAATTTATGTCGCCCAACCCTGGTTATCGGGAACCGGCCTTCAATACTTTTGATAGTACGAGTCAACTCAGTGGCGGCGCCGCAGAATACCCGCACTTCTATGCCCTTAAGAACAGGTTAAACCACTACCAATACCTAAGCGAACACTACGCAATCGTTGGCGGCACTGCCGGCAGCGACTACCACTGGGACAAAGCTGTACAGCCCATCAACCTCATATCAATTCCTTCGATTTTTTACGGCTCTAAAATCAAAGAAGGTACCGTTGTCTTAAAATACTTTGTTAGCGGTTCGAAAAAAGCTGAGCTAAGAGATACAAAGCAAAACGGAGAGTTGATCGAAGTAACTGGTTCTAATGTGGGAGCAGTCGCCGGAGTTGTCTTATACAGTGAAGGGTTTTTGCTTTTGACTGGTTCTTGGGAAATTAACGATCAAGAATTGCCTTTGGTCGACGGCACTACGGCCGGCGGCCTGGTTACATCTAAATGGGTTTATTTCGGCGCCGGAGCTAGTGACGGCATAAACTCTCAAACAGTCGATAATGTTGATTTTGCTTCCGCATCCTTCTCAATAAACTTTCATGGCCAAACAGAAACCCAAGTTCAAACAATGTTTGCAAAAGCCATGCGTGGCCAAGCCAACTATTCCAATAACCCGACATTTATAAGGTACGGACAAGAACTCATACAAGCAACTGGTTCTCAGATATACGAAGAGAACCCCGTACGCAAAATTAAAAACATAGCATCTTCAAGTTTTGCTACCTTTGATGCACCTTTCAAGCGCCAAGTGTATATATCTAGGGTAGGGTTGTACGATAAAGACCAGAATCTCATTGGCTTAGCCACATTAGCAAACCCGGTGCTAAAAGAAGAAGATCAAGATTACACTTTCAAACTTAAGTTGGATATATAATGAACCCAATAGTCATAATCGCTCCCAAGATTACTAGGATGCTTTCCATAGTGGTAGATATTACAGCAATTACTCTGTATCCGTTCATAATTTCTCACGATGAAATGTCGGATGATGTTTTACGACATGAAACTATACATATTCTTCAACAAAAAAGAACTTTTTGTGGTATTCTTTTATTTGTTGTATGGTTGGGATTACCTGAGAGGGTATATAAAATTCCGAAATAAAGATCTAGCGTACCGTAGGATTCGTTTTGAGCAAGAAGCATATGCTCAGATGTTTAACGAAAGTTATTTAGATAATAGAAAATCATATAGCTGGCGCAAATATAAGGTTTAAAATGGTTTTAGGTGTCGATATAAGTACCAGCATCACAGGCTTCGCCGTGGTTGCTGATGAACAAATAGTTTATTATGATTCAATTGATTTGCGTAAACACAAAGGCATCTTTGAGAAGACAGTCGCAATCAAAGAAAAGATACTTGATTTATATGAGATGTATCAATGCAATAACGAAGATGTCCTTGCATTCGGACACTCACAGTTTCCGATAGAGCATATTTATATTGAACAGTCGCTTCACATGTTCATGGGCGGCAAATCGTCTGCAAAAACATTATCTCTTCTCACAAGATTCAATGGCATTGTGTCATGGCTTCTTTATGAAACTTTTGAAATCGAGCCAAAGTTTATTGGTGCTAGCAGTGCCCGCAAGGAAGCAGGCATTAAAGTTCCCCGCGGCCAAAAGGCAAAGCAAGTTGTGTTAGAACACTTGCTGGAAACAGAGCCGGCATTCAAAATAGAATATACCAAGCACGGAAACCCTAAGCCTGAATCCTACGACCGCGCCGATGCTATTATAATTGCAAAAGCCGGCGCCGCGATAGAAGAAAGAGAGGTGAATGTGAAGTATAGAATTAAAGGTGCAAAGGTGGCACCACCTTTACGCGCTCCGGATCCCGATACCGAGTCGATGGTATCTCAACAAAGGCTTACATATAGTAATTTTCCCGATGATGGCCCCTGGAATTTAAAGGAAGATTATGAACAAAGAGTAAAAAACTTTCTCGAATATAGGTTATTAATTAAACCCGGGTCGCTTGACATGGCGGTAGACATCGGTAGCCTAAACGGAAAGTGGGAAGGTCTCTTGTTCGAATACTGTGATAAAGTAACCTGTGTCGATATCTTCTCCGACAGGTTTGACACGATCAGAGAGAGATACCCCGACAAAGTAAAAGCAAAGAAGATATATTTCTATGAAACATTGGGATATGAACTCAGTGGGCTTTTTGATCGAAGCGCTGATTTTAGTTTTTCACTAGATTCTTTGACGAATGCAGCACCATTAATGTTAGATTTATATCTAAAAGAAATACATCGAGTTCTAAAACCAGGCGCCATGGCCGTCATTCATGTTGACACCAGATCTGCCGCCGAGATTATCTCCGGTACCCTTAAATCAGAATTGTTTTACGGACTTTGAAATGGTATGGGTTTACAACTATTGATGTTACTGACCTTAATAATCATCAAAGTCACGTAACCCATGGAAACCAGTACAACGCGGCCTTATTTATGCATTTCAAAAGCCGCTGTGATAGGCAGTATAAAAAGATACAGAAAAGGCTTGACACTTGTTGAAAAGTGTATTATATTAATAGAGTAAATTTCATTACAAAACAGGAGATATGATGAAAGTAGAAAACGGAAACAACGTCAGTGTGCACTACCGCGGCACCCTGAGTGACGGGACAGAATTTGATAATTCAAAAACTCGCGGTGAGGCCTTGAATTTTCAAGTCGGCTCGGGAATGATGATTCCAGGGTTTGACAGCGCATTAGTGGGTATGTCTGCAGGCGAGACAAAGAGCATTTCTTTAAGTGCGGATGACGCATATGGTGAGCGCGTTGATGACGCAGTACAAACCGTGCCAAAGTCTGCTTTCGGCGAGGGATTTGAATTTCTTGTAGGAGAGGTTGTACAAGGCAATGGCCCTCGCGGCCCGTTTATGGCAAAGATTCAAGAAGAGAGAGAAGAAGATGTTCTTTTAGACTTTAACCACCCACTCGCCGGCGAAGAGCTTAACTTTGAGATTGAGTTGGTTTCGGTGAATGACGAAGCATCTACATCATAGTAGGTGCCCACATCTGATAGACGGCTCTCTATTTTTTATAGAGGGCCGTTTTTTTATTGACTTTAGTGCTCCCGTGTGTTACCTTAAGAACGAGGGCGTATGAATAAGAAAGAGGCAAAGAAGATATTACATGAAACGCTTGGAAACAGCATTGACAAAGGAAACGAATTACTTTTCTCGTGTCCTTCGTGCAATCACCACAAGCGTAAGTTCTCTGTTAACTTGGATAAGCATGTTTATAAGTGTTGGATTTGCGATTATCGCGGTCGTAATATTAGGCGTATTATTAGGCGCTATGGTTCTTATCTGCAACTACAGAAATGGGACGCAATATCAGGCAGAAGTGATCTTGAGAAATTTGCTGACCTCTTTATGGAAACAGAGCGTCGAGAAGACAAAGAAAAAGTGGAACTCCCAGAAGAGTTCACAAGCCTCTCATCCAACAGCACACCAGCCACCGGCACGTATGCCTACCGATATCTCCAGAAAAGAGGACTAACCAAGGCTGACATTCTCAAGTGGAAGATCGGTTATTGTTTTAGCGGTGAGTATCGCAATAGGATCATTATTCCTTCTTTCGCCGAGAATGGCGATTGTAGCTACTTTATAGCAAGATCCTATACTGGGGACTCCTACAAGTACAAAAACCCGAGAGCGTCGAAGGACGTGGTCTTTAACGACCTATTTGTAGATTGGACTGCTGACTTAATATTGGTAGAAGGAGTTTTCGATGCGATCGTTGCCGGAAATGCTGTTCCTATTTTAGGCTCCACTTTGCGGCCAAGCTCTGATTTGTTGCGTAAAATTGTATTTAATGACACTCCGGTTTATATCGCCCTTGATCCAGACGCAAGAAAAAAAGGAAACAAGATCATTCAAATGCTTCTTAGATATGACATTGAGCTTTACAAAATAGATGTGTCGGGATATGAAGATGTAGGGTCGATGCCAAAGACAGTCTTTCAGGAAAGAAAGAATAATGCAGCCTTTATCGATAGAGACAACTATTTATTGTTGAATTTGTTATCAGCTATTTGAGGAACCGATATGAAAATTACCAAAGCAAAACTTAAACAGATTATCAATGAAGAGTTAAGAGACTATACGGGCGGTCAATCACGTAGCCCTGAAATTCAGATCCCGGGCTATGGTATTTGACTGTTGAGCAGGTTAAAAGAAAATTAGCTGATATGTTGAGAGAAGCAGCCGAGGATGCTGCAAAAGAACCTCCGCAATATTCCCACCTTAATGGTGGTGTTATACAAGCTCTACAACCAAGCATTAAAGGACAATGACGCATTATGAAAATCACCCAACAAGAACTTGAGGGAATAATCAAGGAAGAGATTTCTGCCATTATTGAGGAAGGCTTTCGGATGCGAGACATGGTACCACCAAAGGTTCGTGGAAAGTTTAAAGACACATTTACTAAGATACCCAACCCAGATCTAGAGAAGCGCAGCGCCGAAAGAAACCTGACGCTCAAGAAAAAGCTGCATGGAAAGCCGCCGGCGGCGCGCTTAGTGTTTTTGACAAGCCAACGATAGCCCAATTTCTTGAAGACGCAGGCCTTAATATATCTCTAGAAAAATATATGGATAATATAAAGTTGGCTGTTGAAAACGATCGTTTGGGGCGCCAAATCGTCTCTCTCGTCGATGCACTGGCGTTGGCTAATAAGACAGGCTCTCGACGCGGCCACTTAAAAACCGCCAAGAAAAAATCCAGTAAGCCGCCACAATTTACAAGAGAATCGATTGAACAAATTATTAAAGTAGAGGTTGAGGCTTTAATGACTGAGGATGAAGACTGGATTCAGAAAGCAGTCGATCCTGAACACGAAGGCGCCTGCACTCCTATGACGAAGTCAACTTGCACGCCAGCACGCAAGGCCCTCGCCAAGAGATTTAAGAAGGCAGCAAAGAAGAAAGAAAAACAAGGCGGAACAGGCTGGCAAGGAAAGGTCTGATGAGAATAGCTGAATCTAAACTTCGGCAAATTCATCCGCGAAGAAGCCGAACTTCGAATCGTCAAACAAACGATTACAGAAGTCGTGAGTGAGATGCAGATAGATCTCACAGAAGAACAAAGAATTTTGCTAGAGCAATCGGTTCTGGACGCATTAAAAAAGGCAACCGGTAACAATTTTAAGTTAATTGCCTTTATGGCGGCCGCAGCATTTGGAAGTCAGATCGGTAATGATCTGCAGGTTTTAAATGATGTGGGTGTTAATCCATCGTTAGCACAGCAAATGTCCGACGCGTCAACTGCTAGAGATTACGTACAGACACTAAAGAACAAAGAACTACAGAAAGCCGTTCAAGTAGCTATTGACCGCGGCACTGCCGATCTGGGGGTTGACAGTGGAGATAAAAAGAGAGTGAGTGATACGGACAACTTTGTACAAAAGTACCAGGGAGACCTTGAGATGGCGACAGGTGCCAATGGCCGGCCACTGCGCGACCCTGTTGATGGGGCTGTTTTTTACTATGTCCCATATGATAACATTGATTCCACCTATACTGACTTCTCCACTGGAAAATCAGGTATCGATGGCAAACTAAAGTATTACAGTATGATGGCG
>UEXL01000675.1_pt1 | contig 11615 bp, 13 predicted proteins | sample 1796671 | NCBI WGS metagenome assembly UEXL01 (sample SAMEA4772471, study PRJEB27181) | metagenome
GGACCGCGGGTCTTCCAGATCTTCATTGCAGATACCGGATTCCACCAGCGTATAGCTCAGGTCCACGCCTGCGCGCAGGGCAGCATCCAGCAGGTATTCCAGCCAGAAAGGCGCCACGGTTTTATGTTTCAGGCAGGAAGATAGATTAGTGGACGGCATAAGCTCGCAATTATTGTTATCCGGTACAGAGCCACCTAGATAACGAGACGCGGCCTGGCAAGTCAACACTTGGTGTGGGGTTAAGCGTGTATTGCTGGTTTATTAACCGTGTTGGCGTACTTATGGCCCGGTTGGGCTGACGGTTTGAGCGAGAAAGGGAAAAGGAGGGGTAGCATTATTGTGCCGGGAGCGGCAGAGCCGCTCCGGCAAATTGGGGCTTACTTGGCGTCTTTGGCCAGTTTGTTGACCTTGCGAGTCAGCGAAGTCAGCTTCTTGTTCAGCGCTTCGACTTCGTCGCGGGTCGGCAGGCCCAGTGCGGCGGCAACTTTGCTGCGCACTTCGTCCAGCTGGGAAGGCTGGGCTTTAGTGGTTTTTTTCTGGGGTTTGCTCTGGGCTTTCTGGCGCTTCTCGCCGGCTTTCACCAGGTTCTGGAACAGCTCGTTACCGTTGCTTTCCAGGCGAGTATAAGCACCACGAACGGCGTTGTTCATTTTTTCAACAGTTGCTTTGGCATCGGTGGCCACTTGCTCGTAGCGTTCGTTCAAGCGTTGCTCGATAGTTGTGGTCTTGCTCATGGGGGCTTCTCTCCTTAGAAAATTCGATGGACTTGCAAAGCCCTCGGTGTGCCTCGATGAGGGCGTGGATAAGTGTAAGTCACTAATATGGCAAGACTGTTTATGTTGTCTAACAATTAAACAGGTGTATTGGCCTAGCCATTAGTATGTATTTTGCTAGGGTGGATGGCTTGTGCTGAATGCGTGGCGATGTGGCGGCCGTGGCGTTCACTTTGGATGGTGCACATTAATTTTCAAGCCGGCGTCAGGCGGGCAAAAGAGGAGAGGGACAGATGACGGCAGTAACTCGGCAGGGGTGTTACCAGGGGCTGGTCAACAAAGGCGTAACCGAATACCGCGGTGTGCCGTTTGCGCGGGCGCCGTTGGGGGAGTTGCGCTTTAAGGCGCCGCAACCCTTGCCTGACAGTGAAGCAGAACACATGGCGGATCATTACCCGCTGCCCTCGCTGCAGATGAAAAGCCCGGTGATGGGGATTCAGGAATCCAGTGAAGATTGCTTGTACCTGAATATTTGGGTGCCGGACGGGGAGGGGCCTTTTCCGGTGATGGTGTGGTTCCACGGCGGGGGCTACCTGGCAGGCTCGGTGACTCAGGTTCTCTACAATGGCGCGGAACTGGCGCGTAGCCAGAATGTGGTGGTGGTGAATGCTGCCTACCGGCTGGGGGCCATGGGCTTTGCCGATTTCGCTGCGGTGGCGCCGGAGCTGGGCGCGGACACCAACCTGGGCATGCGTGATCAGCTGGCTGCCCTGCAATGGGTGCAGGAGAACATTGAGGCGTTTGCTGGTGATCGCGGGCAGGTCACTATTTTCGGTGAGTCTGCCGGGGGGTTCAGTGTTGGTGCAGTGCTGGCCTGCCCCCAGGCAAAAGATCTGTTTCATGGTGCGATCACCCAGTCTGGTGCAGCGGATGTTGTGCTGGCCCCGGATCAGGTTCTCAAGGTTACCGATGCCTTTGTGGAGGCGCTGCCAGGGACCGGTAGTGCGGCAGAGAAGCTGGTCAGTGCCGACAGTAAAGGCTGGATTAAGGCGCAGAACGCTGCCATCAAAGTGCTGGTTGACCGGGGGCTGCGCACCACCACGCCGCAGTTCGGCATGAACTTTTTGCCTATGGTCGATGGTGACTTGCTGCCGGAATTGCCAATCGAGGCCATTGCCGCTGGCGCGGCGGCGGACAAACGCCTGTTGGCCGGTGTATGCCGTGATGAGTGGCATTTCTTTCAATATGCCGGGGTACTCGCGGGCACCACGACCATGGATGCGCTGAAGCAGGTTGACGACGACGAAATCCTGCGGCGCTTTGAACGGGCGCTGCCCGGCAACGGCGCTCGGGCGCTGGATTATTACCAAACCATAGTCGCGCCGGACAGCCGCCGTAGCCGGTTGGATTTTCTGTCGGCCATGGAGTCGGATCGCCTGTTCCGGGTGCCGACCGTGCGGCTGCTGGATGCCCAGAGCCAGCACAATGCACACTGCTGGGGCTTCCAGTTCACCTGGCAAAGCGAACCTTTCGGCATTCCGCTGGGAGCCTGTCATGTGGTGGATGTGCCCTTTGTGTTTGGGGTTACCGATACGCCGGCGGGCATGTATTTCACCGGTGGTACCGATGAAGCGCGGGCGTTGTCCCGGCAGGTGCAGGATGTCTGGGGCGCCTTCGCCCGTGGGGAGGCGCTGGGTTGGGATGGCTGGCAGGGCGCTCGGCAGGTTCGCCAGTTTGGCCCGGGCGAGCCGATGGCATTGTTGCTGGATGAGGCCGGTGAGCAGCTCTGGCAGGATATTATCCCCGCCGTCTAATGACAGGCCAACTGTCTGCATTTTCTCTGCACCGGTAAACCCCGTAGAATACGCGCCCCCGTGAGGGGCGTTACGCCGTGTTGCAGCTGGTATAATCGCCCCATTGCGGTGTTTTCTGGAACGGCCCAGCTGGGTTTTATCTGTGAGGTGGACCATGAGTGTAGCGACATTGATCGAGCGCAAGGTTTTCGAGGCGGTGCCTGTGGCACATTTCGCGCTGGAAAATGAAAGCCACAAGCATAGCGTGCCGCCAAACTCGGAAACGCACTTCAAGCTGGTGCTGGTGAGCGATGCCTTTGAACGGCATGATGCCGGTACGTCGCCACCAGATGCTGTACAAGATTCTGGCTGACGAGTTGGACGGCCCGGTGCATGCACTGGCATTGCACACCCATACCCCGGCGGAGTGGCAAGCGAAGGGTGGTGAGATACTGGCGTCGCCAGATTGCCTGGGCGGCAGTAAACACGATCCGCAATTCAGCAAGAGCGAGACAACGGTGGGAGAAAAACAGTGAGTACCCAGCATCGGGTGGAAACCCCGGACAGTATTGTCGTTGCGGCGTTGTACAAGTTCGTTCGGCTACACGGTTTCGAGCAACTGCAGCAACCCTTGCTGGACCTGATGCATGCCAACGATGTGCGTGGCACCTTGCTGCTCGCGGATGAGGGTATCAATGGGACTATCTCGGGTCCGCGCGTGTTGGGGTCGATACCGTACTCCATTGGCTCAAGAGTGATGAGCGGCTGGCGGCACTGGAACACAAGGAATCCTTCCACGACGAACATCCGTTCCTGCGTACCAAGGTGAAGCTGAAGAAAGAGATTGTCACCATGGGCGTGGAAGGTATCGACCCAAACCGGACCGTGGGCACCTACCTGTCGCCACAAGAGTGGAATGCGGTGATTTCCGATCCCGATACCGTGTTGATCGATACCCGTAATGACTACGAAGTGGAAGTGGGCACCTTCAAGGGAGCCATTAACCCGGAAACGCGCACCTTCCGTGAATTCCCGGACTACGTGAAAGAGACGCTCGACCCGGCCAAGCACAAGAAGGTCGCCATGTTCTGTACCGGCGGCATTCGTTGCGAGAAGTCCACGGCGTATCTGAAAGAGCAAGGCTTTGATGAGGTGTATCACCTCAAAGGCGGGATTCTCAAATACCTGGAAGAAATGCCGCAAGAGAACTCCATGTGGGAAGGCGAGTGTTTTGTCTTCGATGAGCGGGTAACGGTGGATCATGACCTGAATCCCGGTGAATTCGATCAATGCCATGCCTGTCGTCGTCCTATTAGCGAAGAAGACAAAAGTACCGCGCAGTTCCAGCTCGGTGTGTCCTGCCCGAAGTGTTTTGACGAATCCTCAGCGGAACAGAAGCAGCGCTTTGCGGAAAGGCAGAAACAAATTGAGCTGGCCCGGGCACGCGGCCGCCAGCATCGTGGACAGAACCCGCGTAAATCCTCCTGACAGGGCTACTGCGCTGACTTAGACTGAGCGATTACCGGTCCCGGTATAGTTGCGGAGTGCCTGATGCGGATTCTGGTGTTTCTTTTGGCAAGTTTGCTCAGCGCCCCGGTGCTGGCCGGCGACGCCCAGGTGGCGGTGGCGGCCAATTTTGCGCAAACCCTCAAACAGCTGATCGCGCTATACACACAGGACCATCCGGATGACCGGATCGGCGTGACAGTGGCCTCTACCGGAAAACTGGCGGCACAAATTCGCCAAGGCGCTCCCTACGATATTTTCCTCGCGGCGGATCAACGCCGCCCTGCTGAATTGGCGAAAGAAGGCTTGCTGGATGAGGCCACGATGCGCATCTATGCCCAGGGGGTTCTGGTACTGTGGACACCGACCCGCGGTGTGTCGCTTGGGCCGGAGAGCTTGCGTCTGGGTAATGTGCAGCCCCTGGCCCTGGCGAATGCACGTACGGCCCCCTACGGCGTGGCGGCGGAATCAGCTTTGTCGCGGGTGAATCTGCCCGTGGCGGTCAAGCAGGTAACTGCAGAGAATGTGGGGCAGAGCTATCACTTTGCCTACAGCGGGGCAGCGGCAGCGGCCTTTGTGGCGTTGAGCCAGGTGCAGCAGCAGGGCGGCAGCCAGTGGCGTGTTCCTTCAGATTGGTACGCACCGATCGTCCAGCAGAGCGGCCTTTTGAATGCCAATACCCACGCTAATACCAATGCCACCGCGCAACGCTTCTACGACTTCCTCTTCAGTGACCAGGCGCGAACCTTGATCGATCAGGCTGGCTACCGGGTGCCCGATGATACTTTCTGAGGGAGACTGGCTAGCTTTGGGCGTCAGCATTCAGCTGGCGTTACTGACAACGGTGATACTGCTGGGGCTTTGTACGCCGCTGGCTTGGTGGTTGGCGCGCCGCCGTTTACCCGGGCAGGCCCTGTTGGAGGCGGTGCTGGCTTTGCCGTTGGTGTTGCCTCCGTCCGTCTTGGGGTTTTATCTGCTGATTGGTCTGGGCCCGAACGGGCCGGGAGGCTGGTTGGCTGACGCATTCGAGCAACGCTCGCTGGCGTTTACCTTCATCGGGCTGGTAATTGGCTCTGTGGTGTATTCGCTGCCGTTTGTTTTGCAACCGTTGAAGAACGCATTTTCCGCCATCGATTCACAACAGCTGGACATGGCGGCGGTCGCTGGCGCCCGTCCCCGTGACCGCTTTTTCTCCCTGGTGTTGCCCCAGTGTCGGGAGGGGTATGCCAGTGCGGCGATTTTGGGGTTCGCGCATACCTTGGGTGAGTTTGGGGTGGTGCTGATGATTGGTGGCAGCCTGTCCGGGGAAACCCGAGTTGCCTCTGTGGCTCTGTATGAGCACGTGGAAGCCGGTGACTATATCAGTGCCCATCGTCTTGCGGCGGTGTTATTGGGGTTGTCGTTGCTACTGCTGTGGGGGCTGTTCCGCTGGCAGCGTCGCCGGCCAGGCCTGGGGGCGATGCCATGAGCCTGGAGTTGTCAGTACAGGGCCAGCGGGGCAGTTTTCGTTTGCAGGTGGAAGCTACCCTGAAACCCCAGGGCGTGACAGTGCTGTTTGGTCCCTCTGGGGCCGGCAAGAGCCCATTGCTGCGCATGGTGGCCGGGCTGGACCACTGCGATGGTTCGATCGGCTTTGCCGACCAGACGTGGTTATCGGAAGACGCGGCGCTGGCGCCGTGGCAACGGCCCATCGGTATGTTGTCTCAGCAGCCCACCCTGTTTCACCACCTTACCGTGCAGGGCAATCTGGACTATGTAGCCCGGCGTCGTCATAGCCCGGCAGGGCAACAGGAGCGCGTGATCCAGCAGACGGGTATTGGTCCACTGTTGGCGCGGCGAGTAGAGGGCCTGTCTGGCGGGGAAAGCCAGCGGGTGGCTCTGGCGCGAGCCTTGCTGGGGGCGCCGGAACTGTTGTTGCTGGATGAGCCGCTGTCGGCCCTGGATGACGCGCACAAGCGTGAGTTGCTGGATCTGATCGCCATGGCGGCGCGTACCGTACCGGTGCTTTACGTCACCCACAACATGGATGAGTCACTACGCCTGGCGGATCAGGTCTGGTTGATGGAGCGGGGCCGGGTGACGGCCCAGGGGGCGGCCAGTCAGGAGCTGTCGCGGCTGGACGGGGTGTTGGCCCAGCGGGCCGACGCAACCGCGTTGCTGGCTGGGCAGGTGGCGGACTATGCCAGTCAAGATCATCTTCAGGGCATTACGGTGGGCGATGCCACGCTGTGGCTGCCAGTGGAGCAGGCTCTGGTTGCCGGTGAATCTGTGCGGCTGCGCATTGCCGCCAGGGATGTAAGCTTGTGTCTGAGTGCTCCGGGCGATAGCAGTATTCTTAATATCCTGCCGGCCCGGGTGGTGGGGTTGCGTGAGATTGGACCAGGGCAATGCCTGGTTCAGCTTACCCTGGCCGGACAGTGCATTCTGGCCCGGATCTCCGGGCGTTCTGCCCGGCAGCTTTCCCTGTTTCCCGGTGCCGACGTCTATGCCCAGATCAAGGCCGTGGCGCTGGTGTAGATCTACGCAGGGTGGCGCCCAGGGAAGAGGCGCCTGACGGCTGTCCCACGTCTTTGCTGTCATGCTCGTGATTATCGTCGTCGCAGCCGGCCTGGCTTCGCCAGTCGGAGGCCAGCCCGAATCGTGCAGTTCCCCGGTGGTGATGGTGCTGGTTCCTGAGAAGAAAAACATGATAACAGTGATCAGCTGCAGGCACAGGATGACCTCCGGGGTCCACAGTGCGGCAAGCCCGGCGCTCAGTAGTGGCTGCAAATCACTGTGGGCGGGCAGTGCGATACTGATGGCCACGCCGTATAGTGCGGCGAGCAGTGCCATCAGCTGATACACCGAAAACAGCTTGCTGCCACCGCGATAATCCGCCCGTAGCGTTTCCGAATACACCCGCCAAAGCTGGCTGCCTACCAGGCTCAGGGCAAAGGCCAGTGCAAACAACTGATGAAAGAATAGCGCGCTGCACAGTAAGGCCAACGCCGTGTACAGCACACAGGTAACCGCCTGAATGGGAATAACCTTGACGGCTTCCATCTCACCGGCGAAGGCGATTTTTTTTGTTTTGCCGATAAAGACATGGTTGAGCGTAGCAAACATTCGCTGGGCCCAGACAGGTGAATCGTTTAACGCTTTACCGTAGCAGCAGCCAAAACTGATACAGGCGGCCAGTCGGCCAATACCTTCCCCCATCACATAGGCAATGGACATGGCCGCGAGCATGGGCAGGGTGGGCAGTGGCGTGTTCCACCAATGCTGGCTGGCTTGGTCTGCCAGCCATAGAAAAATCGGCGCAATGATGATGCCCACAAAACTGGCGCCGCCCACGGTGAAACCGTGGCGGTTCTTTTCCACCACGGTGGCGATGATCTTTGCAGCCGGCAGGCAAATGGCGAGAACACCCAGTGTTAGGAGTACGGCTGTTATCAATGCAACGCCGGCGGCGGCGGTGAGCAGGATAAAGGTGGCGACGCCAAACCCGCCGGCCAGGCCGGTGAATAACCCGTAGAAGGTCAGGTTCAGGCCCTGCCAGGAACCATCACCGTTTTTCTTCAAGGGCAGGGAGGCGACGAATTGCCAACGCTCCTCGGGAAGGTGGCGGAACAGTTGACGAAATCCAAGCCCGAATAGCAGGGCACAGACGAGCAGAAACAGATCTGCAGCCATGAGCTAGCTCCCTCGACAGTTTTCGTCATGGTTGCCGGTACAAGGGTGCGAATGGATGACAGGGTGGTGACGCTTCAGTGACAAGGTGGAAGGGTGAAGCGTTAAAAAAGAGACGCAAAGAATATTGCTTGGGATAATCAGTCGCGGTTACGCAGAAAGCTTTCAGCCGCTTGCACGATCAATTCGGTGACCGAACGGTCTCCATCAGCGCCTGCATTTTCAGGCGTTTGTGCAAATCGGCAGGAATGTCGGCAGTGAGGCGCCGGTAGCCTTCACGAACTGCACCTTGTCGCGGTGTCGCTGGACGAAGCGTTGGCCACCTTTTTCGGGGCAGCAGCCCGCTTGCGAGGGCGTTTTTTCTCTTCAATAGTAACGAAATCGATCTGTTCCATGGGTGCTGCTGTGGGCCGGCAAAGATGCTGGTCAGGTTACTGGAAAGCGGTGTAAATGGACAGGATTGGCGCTTAAATTTATAGTGCAAAAAATAGAGTAAAAAATGTTTAACGCTTGGGCGGCTGACAACAAAAAGCAGAAAAACACTGGGGACGACATGGAAAAGGTGGATGTGCTGGTCATCGGCAGTGGCTTCGGGGGCGCTGTGATGGCATGCCGCCTGGCTGAGAAGGGACGTAAGGTGGTGGTGTTGGAGCGAGGCAAGCGTTGGTTGCCCAGCGATTACCCGTCCGTTTCCCAGACAGACTGGTTCTGGGATGAAGATGAGCCGGAAAAACAAAATGGCTGGATAGATTTTCGCAATTTCGGTGACATGAGTATTGCCATGGGGGCCGGGGTCGGCGGTGGTTCGTTGATTTATGCCAACGTCAGCATTGAAGCCAAACCCGAGGCCTTTGATCATGGTTGGCCTCAGGCGATTGATTACGCCACCCTGAAACCGTATTACGACATCACTGGCGTGATGCTTAACGTGCAGACACTGCCGACAAGCCAGTGGACGCCACGCACCTACCTGATGAAAGAAGCGGCGGAAGCGGTTGGCGACGGGGATCGGTTCACTGTGGTGCCCCAGGCCATTACCTTCGACCCGGACTGGCGCGCCGAGAACGACGACTCTTTTGATGCACGGCACAGCAAACCGTGGATCAACGCCCAAGGTAAACAGCAGGGCACCTGTACGCATTGTGGCAATTGCGATCTGGGCTGCCCGGTGCAGGCCAAGAATACGCTGGACCTGAATTACCTGGCAGCGGCGGAAAACGCCGGTGCGCAGATTCGTCCGTTGCACCATGTGCGCACGATTCGCCCGCTGGCATCGGGGGGCTATGAAGTGCAGGCCATGGATCTGGATGCCCGTGGTTGGCGTGGATTCCGTGCCGACAAAGTTATCGTGGCCGCGGGCTCCATGGGGTCTACTGAGCTGTTGCTGCGCTGTCGCGATCAGTACAAGACCTTGCCCAAGCTGAGTCGCAAGCTCGGGCATAACTGGAGCAGCAACGGCGATTTTGCCACTGCCGCGTTTTACGATGATCGCCAGATTTCACCCACTCGGGGGCCGACCATCACCAGCGCCATCGATTATCTGGACGGTGCGGATAATGGCGCCCGCTATTTTGTGGAAGACGGTGGCTTGCCGGATATTCTCGGCAGCTGGCTGGAGCGCCTGGGCAAACAATCCCGCTTTGCCGGCACACGGCTGGGCACCGCCATGCTTGAATATGGCGACAGCAGTAATCCCTTCGGAAAAATGATGCCCTGGTTTGGCCAGGCTATGGATGATCCGGGCGGCACCTTTTCCTGGGCCGGCGTTGGTATTGGCCCTGGAAGCGCGATCGCTTAAAGCTCAAGTGGGATTACCGCAAGGCGGAAAAGGCGGTACAGGGCCTGGCTGACCGCCATTTGGCGCTAACCGCGGCCACCGGCGGCAGCCCGATGACCCCGGCTACCTGGACCTGGTTCAAGAATCTGGTCACACCCCACCCTCTGGGGGCTGTAATATGGCGGATTCTGTGGAACAGGGGGTGGTGAACCATGCCGGGGAAGTGTTCAATTACCCTAATCTTTATGTGGTGGATGGCGCCATGGTGCCCCGCGCACTGGGCCTGAATCCGTCACGGACCATTGCGGCGCTGGCGGAGTACTGTGCGGCGCAGATGGATTGAATAGCGTGAAAACTGAATTGCCTGAAGAGAAACGCAACGCATGAGTGATGCCCGTTTCCATATCGTTTTTCCGGGAAGCTGGTCGGTGGCGCTGACCTTGCGACGGTGAAGAGTAACCTGGGGCGTTTGTTCAAGATGGACGGTGCCCGGGTTGAGAAACTGTTTTCCGGCCAACCGGTGGTGATCAAGAAAGATGCAGATCAGGCCACGGCCATGAAATTTCGGGCGCTTATGAAGCAGGCTGGCGCGGAATGCGAGATTCGGCCTGTGTCCGGTGCTGAGAAAACGCCGGCGCCTGCGCAGCCGGCCGCCGCGCCATCGCCGCAACCCGCACCATCACAGTCCCCGCCGACCCCCGCCGGCCAGGCCCGTTCACAAGAGCAGAGTAGCGGTGATCTGGAGACCGTCGGCACTATTCGTACCGGGGGGACCGGTTTCTCCGGTGCCTTTTCCGTGGCGGATGTGGGCGAAGATATGGATAACGGGGAACACGCGCCCGCTCCACCTGCGCCGGATGTGAGCCACCTGAGCATGGCGGCCCCTGGAGAGGATCTGGGGCAGCGCACGAAGACGCCACCACCGGCACAACCGGATATCAGCCACCTTTCCCTGAAAGACGACGGATAAGCGTCCGCTGGACGCCAGATGCCTGACGTTTCATTCAAGAGCTGAAAGGCTTTGGACGAAAGGTGATGACCTTCGCGCTAATCCGCAAAGAAGTGTTAATTACGGGGTAGATGCGGCTTGTAGGGTGGCGCTGTCACGGTTCATTTCATTGAGTTGATCCAGCAGCTTGTGGCGGCCTTGCAGGGCGGGGTACACAGGACTTTCCGGCGGCACGGAGACCATCAGCGCTTGCAGCTTCTGGCGGGCGGCAGAAATGTCGCGCTGGCGGATCAGCTGATTCAGTTCGGCAAATGCCTGATTGTCCTTGTCCATCTGATCCAGCTCAGCAAGTTGCTGCGCGTTGTCGGTAAGCGCCCGTGCACGCTTGATGGCGGAGCGCGCGCCGCGGCTATCGCCCAGGGTGAGTAACTCTTCGATAACTGTGAAATTGGCACTGAGATCTACCGGATCACTGCCACCATTTTTTATGGTGGCGGGCGCTCTTGCGGGAGTGGGTTCTGAGGCGCGGTCAGGTTTGGGGTTGCCCTGCGTTGTGGTGTCCGGCGTTGGCGTTGGTGCGTTGCCGGTTTCCGTCAGCGTTACTTGCCAGTGGCCCAACTCGCAGCCTTTCGCGCCGGTGACGGAAACCTCCCAGATATCGCCTGCTTTCATGCCCAGCCCGGTAAGTGTTTTCGACGACCACGTTCGCCAGAAGTCGGAACCAATTTCCAGAGTGACATCCACAAAGGGCTCACCATTGAGTGTCCAGTGGTGGTAGAGCGTCTGGTTACTGCCGTCATGCACTTCGGTATAAAAAGCAGTTCGTCGGTGTTCGCCGGTACCTGACTAACGGTGTTGGTGGGCTCACGGTTTTCCACCGCGGTGGTAAAGCTGGCCCGGGCCAGTGTCGGGCAGGCAGGCTGGGATTCGGTTTGAGCTGTCGCCAGCAACGGCGTCAGTAGAGTCGCCAAAAGAATGACGCGCACGTGTTCCCCCTGGTAATTATTTCCTGGTGGCTACGTGGTTTTTTTGTATCAGTAGCTCACCTTGCAAGCCTAGAGGCTTGGCGCGGCCACGGCGTGGAACTGGGTCACGTTACGTCTGACGGTAGTGATCAGTGGAGTAAGAGACTGGGTCAGCGGAAAGAGGGCTAGGCTGGCTCGCCCCCTTCATCTGGTCCGTGGAAACACAGAAAGAGTTCTTCGATC
>UEXL01000450.1_pt1 | contig 11602 bp, 30 predicted proteins | sample 1796671 | NCBI WGS metagenome assembly UEXL01 (sample SAMEA4772471, study PRJEB27181) | metagenome
CGTATAACCTCTCGACGACCATGCCTACACTGAAACTTCGGAAAATACAAAATTAAATCCTCAGACTCCGAACGAGCAAACACCTCATCCCCCATTCCAAAAGTCACGATCTATCTCCTCACGCTTGAAAAATCCCCAAGTGCAATACCCAGCAACCTCACCATCAACACGATGAACAAAACACTTGTCATGCCTCACCGCGCTAAAAATAGAATTTTTTAAATTATAAGCACTATGCTTCCTGTAAAATTCATCGTTAAAAACCAACGACATAACCCTGCCAAGAAGATCATAGTTCATCAATAATTACCCAAACCCCTAAACAGGGGAACAACACCACCATTCATCATCTGAACTGGAGCGCCCATAGGCGGTGGAAGCATAGGAGGAGGTGCCATAGCCATCTGATCTTGCTGATTCTGCAAGAAATTATTTTTTCGATTCTGCAAAGACGCCTTAAAACCAGCACGGCCCCTAGCACTGCCACCATAATTCACCATGCCCGACTGCTGTGGTTGAGGCGGAGGAGGACCCATGTTGTTCATAGGCATAGGGGGGTGGACCCATCGGCATTGGAGGCGGAGGTGCCATAGGCATCATCGGTTGACCCATCATGGGATTTGGACCCATCTGAGGACCGCCCATCGGTTGACCCATAGGCTGAGACATCGGTGGAGGACCCATCTGAGGAGACATAGCGCCAATCATAAAAACATACCTCGCCAAAATTTAAAACAACAATAGCAAAGGATCAAAATTTAATCAACAACCTCTAACAAACCGTTCTTAATCATACTCTCAGCCAACGCATCTCGGCTATGAAAATAATAATTCTTCCCATTCCACTCGCACATCTCCATAGCAGATCGACGCATAAACAAACGCTCATGCTCACAAGCTCCAATAAAATGCTTCCTCTGCATCTCAGGTACAACCTCACCCGCAGTCTGAGCATCAAACTCACGAACATCACCATAATTTAAACGATACTTAGGCATCAACATGCCTCCTCTTGTACTGAGTCACGATCCGATAAATCCGATTCGCAGACAAACCATAAGCCTCGCCCAAAGCCTTTGGACCTCACCAGACATCCGGCGATGATATATCTCCGCGTTCCTGTGCAACTTCTCCTCAGAAACCTCACCCATCAAGCGATACCTCCGCACTCTCTTTCACCACCTCCAGCACACAAAAGCTCAAAGCAGGATGAAGCTCCTGAAAGTAATCCCTCGAAGACATAGCGTTCTCAACATCTGCGTAAAATCCATCCGAAACCATAGGAAAAAGAGAACCAAACACCTGACGGTTCGACTTCTTCTCATTCCTGTCATAGCCAAAAACCATGTACGGCATAACAATATCTCCTTTTCCACTCTGATTGGTACGGTATGGGAAGATACGGGAGTGGTCAATGGATTTTTTTGTAAAAAATTTTTTTGGGGGCCTATGGGACCCATAGAGGGTTAAAAGGTTTTCTGAGGTGACTGTTCGTGGAGAACAGTGTGTAAAGCTGCTGTCCGATAGCCCGTCAAACAAGGGGGGGGCATAGGCTCCATAGGCCCCGATTTCTGGACAATTGTTCGGCTTAGGTAGGGTACCTTAGAAAAACAAAAGGCCCACACTAGGCGGGCCTTTCTGGGACTGTATGGGGTATCGCTGGCCTTATGCCAGCGCGGTTATTCTATTCTGCCACCATGTGTACTGTTCATCAGAAAGGCCAGACCATATTGACGCATTGCCGATTGCATTATCTGGAAGCAATGCCGGGCCTCTGCCCTCAACTGTCACCTCTATTGCAACCTCATAACCACTTAGGTCTGTTCCGTCGCCGTAACGGTGACCGTTGCTAATTTGATCATGTGTGATGACAGATGATCTCGGAAAGCCGTTTGCTTCCAAGCGATCCCTAATCATGCTAGAACCGCGTCTGACAGTGCCTTCAGTGCATCCGGTTATCAACATAATATCCCTAGTTGTAGCTCCACCATTTTGGCGCATTAGATTGTATTGATCTATAATGCGCCCACCCGCTCTAAATGGTGCGTGCTCAGGAGTAGGCATAACAATTGTTTGTGTTATTGGGCTAAGGCGAGTGTCCAAAGTTTGCTTAAACAAATTAGTTAAGAACAAAAACCAATTCCAAATTTTTTCTACATCAATAGTTCCCTGATGCTGCCTAAACTCTAATGTGCCTTTATCCCATGCATTAAAATTTACCGCTGAATATTTGCGGCTATAAACAGAGCGGTTTAGTTGGCTAGCAGATTGCAATTCATTTATAGTGTTAGCGGCTTCCAATGCGGCAACGGGTGTTAGCCTTGCCCACTTGTTATAACCATTTAAATGAGATCCACCTTGCATTAGGTCACGGCGAGATTTTGAAACCATAGCATTGCAGCCATTGGGGTGATTAGCTGATTTAGTATAACGGATAGCGATATCCTTTGCCACGATAGCATCAAAAGTGTCGCCATGGTTTGAGTAAAACATTTCGCAGCGATCAAAATATTCTATGCTTTTTTCCGTGAACTCCTCAGCCGTTACGCTTTCATTAATCGGCGCATTGCCAATATGAATGTGCAATCCACAATCAATTGAAACATCGCAACCCATATGGGTCATAGCATCACATGCCGCTGATATACTGTCATAAGCCGTCTGACACTCAGCAAATGGCATTGACGCTGCCTCTATATCGACGCCATCGCTGCCATCTGTTTTTAATGTCCATCCTTTGATGCCGCGACGGTTGAATTCATTTTGAACGGCTTGAATACTGACAGACCTTGGCAATGTTGCCTCTATTTCTACTCCACCTGATAAATTATAAGTCATTGTTTTTGTTACCTTTTTGCTAGTTTGTAGGGCAAAGCTGTCGCCCTATATCCATGAATATAATGATATTTTCCCATAAAACAAGGGTATTTATGGGAATATCTGGAACAATTGTTCGAGTTATGGTTTCAGACAATCGCCAAGCAAAAAAAATGGCACCTAAAATCAGCACCAAAAATCAGTTTTTTTATATAATAGGAACGCGCATGTATGTGTATGTGTATGTGTATGTGTGTGTATGTGTATATATATGTATATATATCTATACACCCCGAACCCCGAACCCGAAAGCCCGAAGCCCGAAGCCCGATTGTTTATTTCATTGTGTGCGCAAGCGTTGTCATTGCGCTAGTCTTTGGATTGCCATTGTTCACAATGAAAGTGTAACGGTGAACGTTGCAGGCTAAAACACCAAACTGCTTGGCGTCATGATACGTTGCAAAGTGTCCTTCTTCTTCCATATCTACTGGCTCGCTCGTACCGTATTTTTTTAACTGCCCAGTCGCAAAAGTCTTGAAACTGCGTGTCGTCTTCATACTCAAAACCGCTTGTGTCGTCGTAGAACAGTGCGGTTGCCCAGTGGTCAGGTAACTCCAGCGTGATTGTTTCCATCTTCCTTCTCCTCTACTAGAATAATCCCACAATATCCCAGGCTATATAGGATGTAAACAGGTAAAATAAAAAAAGATTCATCCTAAAACAACTGACTCACAAAACACGGCTATAGGTAAACAAAACACGGCTATAGGTAAACAAAACACGGCTATAGGTAAACGCGAACAATTGTTCGGGTTATCTTGCAGCCACAAAAAAAGCGCCGAATCAGCGCTAATTTTTTTATATATGTTTATATATGTATGTATGTCTCAAAGCCCGACCCCGAAGGGTCAAGCCCGAAGCCCGATTGTTTATACCCGATTAATATTGAGATTTAGAATAATGTTACGTAAGGCCGTATCAATATGTTGATCATTTGCGTACTCGTAAAGATTTTCACAAACAAAAGGAGTTAATTGAGCGTAGTACATCCAATCCCATCTTACTCTTTTCTCTACATCTTTTGTCTTTCCCTCATTTAAAACAAATTTTCGATGTGCATCATGCTTTTCTTTTGTCCAAATTTTTGAAATTTCTTTTTTCATTAAAGCGTAATGGTTATCTGAAATTTTCATGCTGCATCTTCCTGCTCTAAAACTTCCATTGCGTGTTCGAGTGCTTCCTGTTCGCTATCAATCCCGTAACAGGTGAAACAATGGTAATCGACCCACTGCCCTCCAATTGGCGTTTGCAAGTTAAAATTGCTCGTTCCATTCCATTCAATCCGAAGATACTCGCCGTTGTGTTCTACTTCCCAATGTTTCATTGTCTCTCTCCTATACTGCTACGTTGCGACCACGGCGTTTGCCGTCTGGGTAGATGATAGTGACGCGAGGCTTTGCGCCTTCTTTCCAGTTTACAATCTGTTTGCTGAGTTCGATTGTTTGGCGGATAGCGTCTTCCTTGGATTCGCTATTTGCGTGAGCGTGGTGGCAAGGGCCGATCTTGATTGATGTTTCGAACATTGTTTCTCTCCTGTTTACTAGAATACTCCCACAATATCCCACACTATATAGTATGTCAACAGGTAAAATAAAAAAGATTCGCGCTATCCGGGTTAGCACGATTCTCGAACAATTGTTCGGGTTATTAAATACAACTGGTGACAACAACACGGCGCTAGGTTATCTGGTTACAGTAACACGGCGCTAGGTTATTAAGTGGAACAATTGTTCGGGTTATTAAATACATCTGATTACAATAACACAGCAGTAGGTTATCTGGGTACAATAACACGTCAGTTGGTTATTAAGTGGAACAATTGTTCGGGTTATACACCCCGACCCGACGACCCCGATCCCGATCCTGAAGCGCCACAGAAAAACCACTGGCTTTCATAACACGGCTGTTGGTAACCCGAACAATTTGTCGGGTTATCCCCCGATCACACAAACCCCGAAGCCCGAATCCCTGATTTAGTCGATTTCTTCTGAGAGGCTCTAGGAGGCCCGTACAGTAACCCGAACAAGTTTAAGCACCCCGAACCCGAATAAGTTTGACTTGTCGTTCTAAGGCCCGATTCTGGGGGTCTACGGCCCCTCCGACCGCCCCACATGGAGCGCAGCCTTTACTCCACGGCTCCGCCGTTATCGTATGTTATGCTAACTTGTTCGGTTTCTGTGGGATTTTGTTCAGGTGTTACGTCAATCATTCGATCTTTAGCACGCGTCATAAATTCCTGTAGCTGCTCAACGATCTGATCCCGTGTGAGATTATCAACATTTTCGTGTGTTACATGGCTACGAGCGACCATAAGCCCTGTCACCTTGAGGCGCAGTTCCTCCGCTTTAATCGCTGCTCCGAAGTTTCCGGCTTGCCATGCTTCGTCTCTGAGTCTTTGCATATCCCGAACACTTTTGGTGATCGTGACCCCATACTTACTTTCAAGCTCCTGCCGCATTTCTTCCATGCGTTCCCGCACTACTGGATTATTGAGAAGTTGCACGGCCCGAACATTTGGCGACTTGTACCCTGCTGCTCTTGCGGCTCCTGTCTGCGTCATATCCTTGTGAATGTAATTATCCAAAAACTTCTGCTGCTGCGGCTGCAACCTACGACCACCCTTTTCTACCTGATCCCCGACCTTTGGCATATTCACTCACCCGACCCAAACTATCCAACGACAGAATAACCCGAACGCCCACGATCTACAAGCCCATAAAAAGCCAACACTTCCCACACATCGAACATGAGCCGCGCACTTGAAGATTACATGAGGTGGGGGATCTATATATCCCCCTGTAGGGGGGTAGCAGTTTTCGGGTAAATAAGTCTTTGATTTTAAACAATATTCTACATGAATTGAAGTTTTTCGGGCAATTCCTGTAATCCTGTAAGTCTTTGATTTAATTAAACTATTTACATGAACATGAAGCACATGAAGACTTCGGGTAAATTTCGTTCCTGTAAATTATCGTTTAAAATCAATGCATAATTTTTCTTACCTTTTTTGCTTGACTTGCGCATGTGGTGTGGTATTACTTGGGATATCTAGCAAATGGAGTATATAATATGTCACAATTTGAAAGCACTGCAAAGGGCCGCATTTTACGCGATTTGGGCGGCGACCTTATGGATAGCAACCACTCAGCACGGCGTTTGTTTCGCTGTTGGTTGGATGGTTCTTATCTTGGCGAGGATCACTATCTCGCTAATGTTGATTACATCAGCGCCAACAATCAAAATCGCAAAGCTATGCGTTCTTTTTGTTATTAACGAGTTCTGTAAATATTCGGCTTATGACGCCAATTGTTCTGCGGGTTACGCGCAGTCTGTCATTGCCAATCATTTCAGCACTAAGTTTCTCGAAAAGCTCAACAATGTCTTAATTGATGAGGCTATTGAGTTTGGCGCAGAGCAAGTGGAGGCCGCGTGATGGATCGGAAAGAATTTTTTGAGTGGTTGGAGACTTGCCCGACCCACAAGTGGGAAATTACCTCTGACGAGTATGGTTATACTGTAGTGTCCTTTCCCAATAATGAAGAAGAAGAGTTGGCTGCGTGATGAATTTTATTCAGCAAACCGATATTGACGGTGGGGTGTGCTTACTCCCTGCCGTCCAAGTTTCAGCCACAGAACAAGAACTCGAATGGCTGATCGAAGGGCTGGACGCGCTCATTTTGCCCGACCGTGCGAAGCGTATCAAACGTTCTCTAAAGCGTGCGCTACGTGAAATCGAAGAGCGGGGAGCGTGATAAAGATGACAAAATTACATGATGAGGTTAATCCCATAAACCCAAACTATCACGGAAGTAAAAAATCGTTTAACTTTGGCAAAGCTAAAATTTCTAAAGATGTAAATCTTTGGGCTGGTAAGTGGAAAATAATTACGAAGTTTGAGGAAGACATTCTTGAACTCGACCACCGAGGGTTTCGAATTAATGAAATTGATGAAGTGAAATTATCCCGCGAGGGGCTAATCAAAATTTTGGAGATGCGCAATATTGAATTAAATACATAAACCGGATTTGTTCGGATTTGGAGCGGGGGTTTTTCTCCCGCTTTTTTTTTGTATCAGCACTTGATTTATGGGATTACGTGGGATATAAGATATTATCTAGTAAAGAAAAGGAAAATCATATGTTATATATGGCTTATGGAATGAATACCAACCGCGATGCTATGGCTGCGCGATGCCCGAAGGCTAAACCGTTGGGCGGCTTTTACTTGCCCGATACGCGCCTTGTGTTTCGTGGTGTTGCCGACATTGTACCCGATACCGAAACGATCTGCCCTGTTGTCTTGTGGGAGATTACGCACGATTGCTTGCGTGCTCTTGATCGACTTGAGGGCTATCCAAATTTCTATGGACGACGCAAGATTAACTGTGGTTGGCTTGTGTATGAAATGAATGACAAATCCCGAACAAGTCCCCCAAACAGCGGCTATTATAGAATGATCGAAGAGGGTTATAAAGAATTTGGTCTTGATGATTATTGCCTACGCGCTGCGTTGGCTGAAGCTAAGGAGGTAGCGGCATGAATATGCACAAATATTATGCGCAGCTAGTAGGCTGTAAGATTATTGATTTTAAGTTTGAGCAGGACGAAGACGCACTAGCGCCCTTTCCGGTTTTTACATTGCAACTAGGTGAGCAGAAAATTGAGCTTGCCCTATCAATGGACGAAGAGGGCAACGGCGGTGGCTTTGGTTTTATTGGGGCAGCGGCATGATCACCGATCTTAAAAGCCCTGTAGATGCTTTTCATATGGCGTGCGAGCTTGCTATCTCCGCGCCATCTGAGGAGAAGTCCGAACAAGCCACGCGGCTTGCTGAGGAGATTGCAATGATGCTGACGCCCGAACAAGTTGAAGCTGTAAAAAGAAGCATTGAAGGTTCAATGAAGTGAGGAGAGAAATGGAAAAACTAATTGAGATGATTCAAGAGATGGAAGAAAGTCTAGGTGTGTGGAGAGATATCATAGGCGGTGTAGCCTTGTTTGCTACAATCTACGGCGTACTTTTATTTTTTGTGGTTCTGTAAATAAAAAAGGGTAAATTAATGAGAGACTGCAACGGCGCATACAGAAGTCCAGATACCTTTAAAATATGGGAGTTATCTAAAAAGGGCTTGTCTTCTACGCAAATATCTAGAGAGCTTGGGTTCAAATTTGGCAAAGTCAACAGTGCCTTGCGACGAGGCCGGGAGGGAAACATTCTTCCACCTCACCCGATAAAACCAATTTCCAGCGGTAGCCACCACAAGAATTATATGAGACTGGGTTCTGTCTCTGCAATCTTGGATTCACTTAACAAAGATCAAGTTGACTGGTTAGCGACAGAGGCACGCAAACTTGGTTGCGAAACGGTGGCGGAATATATATTAGAACTGGTTCGCGATGCACACGCAGAAGAAAAAGAAAAATAATAAAGGGCGGTTCTGCCGCCTTTTTAATTTACTCAAACCGAACAAATATTCGTAAAACCTACAGCCGTGTTATTGATTCCAGTGGTATTTCGTGTATTCTAAAGAAGTTGTGACACGCCTGTGACACTGCAACTCTCCCCCGATTGGCTAGGTTTCGCACTGCAATGTCGGGGGAACTTTTATCCCGAACATAATATTTCTTATATAGACATTGACCCCGAACATAATAAATGTTATGTAGGGTTATCTAGCGAAAAGGAGTTATTATATGGGTAATATGGCAAGTGAGTTTGAGCGTTTAAGGGCGACCCCGATTAAGGACGAATGCCCCGAATGCTTTGGCGATATGATTGTAGAGACGATTGTTCCGATTGTCCGAGGCCCCGACGTTGATGTTGGGTTTCATGATTATATCACTGAAAATTGTTATGAGTGCAGCGATGGCAAAGTTGATCGTATTTGTACTGAGTGTGAGTCTGAGGTTGTCACGTTGATTATGGGCAAAGACTCTAAAATTTGTTGGGAGTGTTCTGAAAATGAGTGAAAAAGATATGGATAAAATTTTAGATGACGTGTTTGAAAAAGTGTTTGGAGGGCTTTGGTAATGGGAGATGGGCGCGTGGATATTGAATATGTCATTCAGCGATTGACTGAAATTATTCTTGCTGAAGATAAAATGTTAAAGACGATAGAGTTTAAGCGAGAGCTTGCGAAGGTTTTAGAGGGGTACAAACAAGATGGACATTGAAAGGCCTAATTTTCGTTACTTGCTTGATCGTTTAGACGAGGTAAGAACGCAGTCTGACTTGGACAGAATTAAAGATGAAATTGAAGAGTTTTTACCTCTTGACCAGTTTGAGGAGGAAAGGGGTTTTGATGTATCTGTTGCGATTGATGATGTTAAGCGAGACTACATTAAGAGAGCTTTAGAAAAGACTTCTACACTCTATGAGGCTGCGGATTTGCTTGGCTTAAAGAGCTATCAGGTTCTTGTAAATTGGATGAAGAAATTGGAGGTGCAAAAGTAATGGAGTACTTCACCGCGATGCTCATAGTCTATACGTTGCGAGACGTGCAGTTTGAGGCTGAAATATATTACGAAACAGAGCGTAAGTGCGGAGATGCACTGATGGATGGTAGTGATTTTTACAAAACAATCTACAAACACGAGCGCGACACTTTAATCCGCTGCATTCCAACCGATATACCTTCTACTTCACCGAGTCCAAAACTGAGACCCAAAAGATGAGTATTCCCCCAGAAAAAACGGAGGAGGTCATTAATGACCTTCTTCAAAAACTTCCAGAAAGCATTTCTCTTTATGATATGAGAAATTTAATTTGCGAACTTTTGTTCGGGATGGGTATGAAGCCCGACGATTTGCCTATATTTTTGATTTTAGTTGTGGATGGTTACATGGGTAATCGTTCAGTTGATTTGTTAAAAAAACAGTGATACTTATTTAAAAAGAAGTTATTATTTGGAAAATGCAAATGGTCTTTCCAGTCTTACCAGTCTCCCAAATTCAACAAGCAAGACCTATGCCTTTAGTACAATTTCAAGAGCCAAGGCCTCAACCTAAATTTGCAAATCCTTTTGACAATAATGACCAATACCAAGCGCTGATGGAATATAGACGGTCTATATCCCCTAACCAAGAACAGATGAATCGACTAAACGAGTTACGCACGGCTTTTGAAGGTACTGGAGGATACAAAGACTACCGAATTAACCAAATGGAACAGCAGATGCAGCGTATGCGTCAGCAGCCCAGAATGGGAATGGGTCTTGGTGGTATGAGACCGACTGGTATGGGAATGTTTAACAGGTTCGGTCAAATGCCAATGTCAAACAGGGGATATAATTCTTATAACCAAGCGCCTGTAAGGCCTAACCCGAACAACTATATGGGTTATGGCATAATGCAGACTCCACAGCCACAATATCAAATGCCTCAGCCACAGTATCAACCATATCAAAGTCCATACCAGCAAACTCGACCACAGCCACAGCAATTCGGCGGCTATGGAATGAGTCAGGGTATGGGTGGGTATGGAGGCTATGGTGGTATAGCAAATCTATATCAGCCTCAACAATACGGAATGCAAAATCAACAATTTGGAAGAATGTTTTAGTGAGGCAACCATATTTGACCGCCTCACTTTGCGTTAATTTGCCTTTCAAGCATATCTAAAAGACTTTCGATCTCTTCCATTTGATGAGCTATCCAAGGCGAAACATTGTTTTTACGCTCTGTTTCTTTGACTACTGATACACATCTTTTAATTCTTGATAGAAGTATATCAGAGTCTTTTAGTCCCATCTTGCGTTGCCTTTTAGGATTACTGCGTTTCCTACAATGCCAGTATCACACAATTCTGTTGCTTCTTTATTAAAGGGTAATCCTTGAATTAGCCCTTCTTCATTCACAAGAATTTGAATGTCAGGGTTTGTTGGCGACCTAACCATCTCAACGAAACCTCCAACAATCTTTTGTGCTTCTTGCAGCGTAGGCTGTCTATCTTCAAACGTTTTAATCATTTCTATCTCCTTTGCTAAAACTTGGTATTTGTACCATATACTCCCACTTCAGTCAATAGTTGGTTCGTTAGAATGTAAATTGCCCCCGACCACACCGATAAACTTCTTCGGCCCACTGCGCGTAATTTTATATTGCCCGACACGACCCGACTTTTGTAGCTTGGTGATGTCACCCTCTAGCGTGTCGGAACTCAAGTTTAATAACCTAATGTTAGCCGCCAGAAGATCGTCTTCGGGCGCAATCCGAATCATTTCAAATAGCCCATCTGTTTTACCACCTTTGGTAACTGGATTACCGTGTGCTTCACGCTCCGCAACAAAGTTAAACACCAAGTCCAACCTATCCCGAACAGTTTGCGAATATTGAACAGATGTAAGGTCTGCGGTTCTATCTTCTAATAGACCTGTATCTTGGTTCCGCATAAAGTGTCTGAAGTCTCTATTCGCCGGGCCATTCGATTTAACAACAGCGCCATCGAATACACCGTTTCGTGTGTACTTAATGTTTAGGTCTTTGCACCTTTGCTTGCCCACCGACTCGGTAACAGGCCAGACAGCGAATGCTGCCCGAACTCCATCAACGATAGCTGATGTACCGCGAATCATATTCCGCGCTTCTTCTGGAGTTGTCACTGGCTTATCGTCTTTGATCTTCGCCATGTGGTGATTGACCATAACAGTAGCCCCTGTTTCTGTTGCCATCTGTGCAAGCATACCCATGAATGCAGCACCAGCCGCTGGATCAGCGTTTACATCTGCG
>UEXL01000420.1_pt1 | contig 11570 bp, 9 predicted proteins | sample 1796671 | NCBI WGS metagenome assembly UEXL01 (sample SAMEA4772471, study PRJEB27181) | metagenome
TAGAGCCTCAATTTCGGAAAGAAAACCAACGAAGTCCGTGATCGTATCTAGAAGGCCAAAAATTGCTCCAAGGCTAAACTCATCGCAAACATGTACGACTCCATAACCTAGATCTCCAGACTTTGTGAGTATTCTTCGCTGAGCCCCAAGTGATACAGATACACGATGTACGACTCGATCCTCTTTTGGTGGCAATTCGACCTTTCTGCCATCGTGCCTGGTGAACTCAACAGAAGATTCTAGCCATCGTTCAGCGCCCCATATTTGAGAAGCCGATTTATCTATTGCTGCTTTAGTCCACCTCTTCCAGCCCGCTTCATCATCTGTATCTTTGTACTTAATATCCTTCACTGAAATAATAACGATATGGTTTCCGCAGACAATTAAGCAATCACAAAGCTCTTTTCCTTTCTTCCCAATTGGATTTGGATGAGTCCAAAGATTAAGAAAAGCTCTCTCACTCATAGAGTTCACAAATTTTTCTGACTCATTCAATCCCTCGGACATGCAATCCTCTCTGCGTGATGCCTAACAGCGTATTAGTTAGAACGTTCCGCATAACTCGGCTCCTCATAACTCTGAAACCAAGGAGCGTCGTCCCGAGGAAAATCCTGCCATAACAACAGGTTAAGATGCTATAGCCAATCTCTTACACGGAGTTATGCGGAACGTTCCTCATAACTCTGTACCCCGACCGTCAAACCCTTTTTTTATTTTTCCCATATACATCAATAAGATAGCCATGATTCAAGCATCATGATTTCGGAATAAACACTGCTTCCGTTGAAAAAGGGCAGGGCAACTGCACTATACTATACTGTCATTTTGAACAGTAAGGAGTTGTCATGGATGACATCCCTCGCTCTCTTCCTGCAAAGCCAGTAAAGCTGATGGACCAGTTCCGGTTTTGGCTCAGGCAAAACCAGTACAGCTATCGTACAGAACAGACCTATGTACTCTGGGTGGTTCGATACATCCGCTATAACCAACTGCGCCATCCTTCTACCATGGGGGCCAAGGAAATACAGGCATTCCTGTCCTATATGTCTGTCCAGCGGCATTGCAGCCCCTCAACTCAGAAAATTGTTCTGAATGCTTTGAATTGTTTCTATCGTCGATTTTTGCAGCAAGATTATGGTGAATTGAATTTTCGCCAATCCAAGCGTAAACCCCGCATCCCTGCCGTTTTTTCTGAGCAGGAAGCCCAGGCGGTGATTGCCTTGCTCTCTGAACCGTCTCAACTTATCTGTGAACTGCTTTATGGCGCAGGGCTAAGGGTGTCAGAAGCACTTCGCATTCGTATCAAGGATCTCGATTTTGATCGGATGATCATTACTGTGCATCAAGGTAAAGGCGACAAGGACAGGAGAACACTGCTTCCCAAGTCTTGTGAGGAGCGTCTGCGCCAGCAAATTGCGATTGCATCCAACCTTTATGAGATGGACCGAAAAAATGGCGTTGGCCCTGCCTGGATGCCGCATGCATTGAGCCGAAAATATTCAGGGGCAGGCTCGCAACGAATCTGGCAATTTATCTTTCCCTCCAAAGAGCCCGCCAGAGATCCTCAAACCGGCATTATCCGCCGGCATCACTATCATCAGGACAATGTTCGCAAGCATGTAAAGCAGGCAGCTGCAGAAGCGGGGATCACCAAACTCTGTGGCCCCCACACCTTCCGACATTCGTTCGCCACTCACTTGCTGAAAAGGGTTACGACATACGCACCGTCCAAGAGCTACTGGGCCACAGCGACGTGTCCACCACCGAGCGATATCTGCATGTGATGAATCGGGGTGGCCTGGGCGTGATCAGCCCACTGGATCGGGGTTAGGTTTCTTTTTTTGCGTCCGACTTTCGACCTTGCTTCACGCATAAAAAAACCCGGCTTTCGCCGGGTTTTAATCGCTTCAGGCGTGTTGGGTGAAGCGTGTTGCGTGCTGCGTCTCTTACTCCGTCCAGGTGAGATCCAGCTCACGAGCGGCCTTCACATCATCCAGACGACGTACCGGCTGGGTGAAGGGTGCTTTCACCATGTCGGGTTCGTTGCGCGCTTCTTCCAGAATCGCGGCCATGGCATCCACGAATTCATCCAGGGCTTCCTTGCTTTCGGTTTCGGTGGGCTCGATAAGAAAGCACTCCGGCACCAGCACGGGAAGTAGGTGGTGGGCGCGTGCTGGTTGTAGTCCAGCAGGCGCTTGGCGATATCCATGGCGGTGACACCCAGCTCTTTCGCTTCTTTGGCGAAAGTGAGGATGAACTCGTGGCTGGCGGCGATCCGGGTAGGCTGCAGTGCAGCCCACCGCTTCCAGACGCTTGAGCAGGTAGTTGGCCGCCAACGTGGAGAACTCACCCACGGATCATGCCTTCGCGGCCCAGGGAACGGGCGTAGAAGTAGGCGCGCAGCAGCACACCGGCATTGCCCATAAAGGCACTGAGGTGTCCGATGCTGGTATCCAGGGTGTCGGTATCGATCCAGTGGTAGCTGCCGTCGTCCCGCTGGCCCGCCATGGGCGTGGGCAGGTAAGGCAACAAACGCTCGGACACACCCACCGGGCCGGCACCGGGACCGCCGCCGCCATGGGGAGTGGCGAAAGTCTTGTGCAGGTTCATGTGGATCACGTCGAAGCCCATGTCACCGGGGCGTACCTTGCCGAGGATGGCGTTCAGGTTGGCGCCATCGTAATAGAGCAGCCCGCCGGCCTCGTGGACGGCTTTGGCGATGTCTTCGATCTGCCGTTCGAACACGCCACAGGTGGATGGGTTGGTCATCATCAGGCCGGCGGTCTGTGGGCCGCAGGCCGCCTTGAGCGCCTCCAGATCCACGTCGCCATCCGGGCCGACCGGCACTTCACGGACCTTGTAGCCACACATAACCGCAGTGGCCGGATTGGTGCCGTGGGCCGCGTTCGGGATCAGGATCTCGGTACGTTCATCATCACCACGGGCATCGTGGTAGGCACGAATCATGGCCACGCCGGCAAACTCGCCCTGGGCACCGGCCATGGGGCGAGAGACGCCTTTCATACCCGTCACTTCTTTCAGGAAGTTCTGCAGTTCAAACATGCAGCTGAGGAAACCCTGGCTGTGGCTTTCCGGTGCCAGCGGGTGACGATTGAGGAAACCCGGCAGCATGGCCGCGCGGTTGGCGCCACGGGGGTTGTACTTCATGGTGCACGAGCCCAGCGGATAGAACTGCTTGTCGATGGCGAAGTTCTTAGCTGGAAAGGTTGGTGTAGTGGCGCACCACCTGCATCTCGGACACTTCCGGCAGGCCCGGCTTTTGCTTGCGGCGCAGGTGCGCAGGAATGGCGGACAGCTTGTCCTCCGCCAGCGCCTTGGGCGCTTGGGAGGTGGCGCTACGACCCGGGTGAGACAGTTGGAAAATCAGTTGTGTCTCGCTCATGCCATTTCCCTCCATTCGTTGAGGACACTCTTCAGGGCTTGTTCGAACAGCTGCAAATCCTGCTCGCAATGGACTTCGGTGGCGTTCACCAGGATCGCATTGTTCATGTCATAGTCTCCGGCCAGGCTCACACCGCCCAGCACGTCTTTCTCGGCCAGGGCCGCCAGCACCTGATCCGCCGGCTTGGGTAAAGTCAGTACCACCTCGTGGAAGGTGGGCGCGGTGAAGGCACGCTCTACACCGTCGATGGCGGTGAGCTTGTCGGCCAGCGCCTGGGTGTTGGCATGGCAGTGAGCCGCCACATTGCCCAGGCCATCCGGCCCCAGCAAGGAGGTATAAATGGTGGCTGCGGTCATGGCCAGGCCCTGGTTGGTACAGATGTTACTGGTGGCCTTGGAGCGACGAATGTGTTGTTCGCGGGCCTGCAGGGTGAGGGTGAAACCCTGCTTGCCTTCCATGTCCACGGTGCGGCCGATGATGCGGCCGGGCATCTGGCGCACGTATTTCTGCTTGCAGCACATAAAGCCAAAGTACGGCCCGCCGGAAGACAGCGGCACACCCAGTGGCTGGCCTTCGCCCACGACGATATCCGCGCCTTCTGCGCCCCATTCACCGGGCGGGGTAATCAACGCCATGGCGGTAGGATTCACCACGGCGATCACCAGCATGTTGTTGGCGTGGGCCCAATCGGTGAGCGCATTCACTTCTTCCAGAGAACCGAAAAAGTTGGGCTGACTGATCACTAGCGCGGCGTAATCTTCGCCTTCAAAGCCTTTCAAGGCATCCAGCGGGGGTCTGGCCACTGGATGCATCGAAGCTGACTTTGTCCAGGGCCACGTTCTGGTTTTCCACGATGGATTGGGTGGCACTGATGTAGCGCGGGTTCAGGGCCGTCGGCACCAGCACCTTGCGGGATTTGCTCTTGCGATTGGCACGCAGGCTCATCAGCACCGCTTCGGCCAAGCCAGAGGCGCCGTCGTAAACGGAAGCGTTGCTCACCTCCATAGCGGTGAGGCGAGTCATCAGGGTCTGGAATTCATAGATCACCTGCAAGGTACCCTGGCTCGCTTCCGCCTGGTACGGGGTGTACGCCGTGTAGAATTCGCCCCGGGTGGCAATTTCCCATACCGCCGCCGGAATGTGGTGCTGGTAGGCACCGGCACCGATAAAGCTTACGGCGCCGGCATCCTGGGCGGCGCGCTCGGCCATCAGGCGGGTGGCGTCCATTTCACTCAGCCCTTCGGGCAGGGCATCCAGCTTGCCAGCGGCTTTCAAGTGCGCGGGAATCTCATCGAACAGGTCTTCGATGCTGTCGGCGCCAATGGCGTCGAGCATGGCGCGCACGTCATCGGGGGTATGGGGGATATAGGGCATGGGGCTACCTGGATAGGTTGGGTTTGGCTTTGGGTCCGCAGCGCTAAAAAACGCTGGGGATCAGCTATGAGTTACGAGCTACGAGCTGCTAGAAAAAATCTTTTCCTGGCAGCTCGTAGCTCGCGGCTCGCAGCTGCGAATAATCGCTACGCGATTATTCGCTATCGATCTGCGCCTGGTACTGGTCGGCGGTGAGCAGGTTGTCCAGCTCGCCTTCGTCGGTCAGTTGCACTTTGAACAACCAGCCACCTTCGAAGGGTGCGTTATTGACCAGCTCAGGCTCGTCTTCCAGCGCTTCGTTGATTTCTACGACTTCACCGGATACCGGGCTGTAGATGTCGGAGGCCGCTTTCACGGATTCCACCACACCGGCTTCATCACCGGCGGCCAGCACCTGGCCCATTTCCGGCAATTCCACATACACCAGATCGCCCATGGAGTCCTGGGCGTGGTCGCTGATGCCGACGGTCACGACCCCGTCTTCTACCTTCGCCCATTCATGGCTGGAGGCATAACGCAGCTCGGCTGGAATCTCGCTCATTGTTTTCTCCTGTTAAGAGTCGCTTGCACGCGACACGCTTCACGCATGCACGCTGAAATGTATTGCGCAGGCGCGTCGCTGGCGGCGCTCCTACGGTGAGGCTATATGCTGGCGGAGATGCCGTTGGCATTGCCGCCCTACAAAACAGGCTTCACGCCGCGTGTTGCGTGCCGCGTGAAGCGTGTTGCTACTGCTCTTTGTACACCGCTTTGCCATTTCGCACGAACGGCGCTTTTACCACCTGGGCCGCCTGGCGCTTATTGCGAATTTCCACATCGACTTTGCCGGTGGCGCCTGCCGGTAACCGCGCCAAGGCGATGGATTTACCTAACGTGGGCGAGAAGGTACCGCTGGTGGTTTCCCCTTCTTCGCCATTAGGCATCAATACTTTCTGGTGGGCGCGCAAGACACCCTTGCCTTCCAGAATCAGGCCAACCTGCTCGCCGTGGCCATTTTTCTGCTGGTTGAGCAGCGGCTGGCGGCCGATGAACTCCCGGTCGTTGAGCATCACCGTCCAGCCCATGTTGGCTTCCCACGGCGTAATGGTGTTGTCCATATCATTGCCGTACAGGTTCAGCCCTGCTTCCAGGCGCAGGGTGTCACGGGCGCCCAGGCCGATGGGCGCAACGCCGGCGGCCAGCAACTGGCCCCACGGGGTCACCGCATCCGCGTTGGGCAGCATGATTTCCACGCCGTCTTCGCCGGTGTAGCCGGTGCGGGCGATCATCCAGTCACCGTCCTGCGCGAAGGCAAAAATTTTCAGGCTGCTGACTGCCTCGGCACGGGCGCCGCTGAGCAGCTCCGCAAGGATTTCACGGGCCTTCGGCCCCTGAATCGCCAGCATGGCCAGTTCCGGGCGCTCGTGAATATCCACGGCAAAACCGCCGGCCTGCTTTTCCATCCAGTCCAGGTCGGTCTCGCGGGTCGCGCAATTTACCACCAGTCGGTAGCCATTGTCCTGTTTATAGACGATAAGGTCGTCGATCACGCCGCCATTGTCGTTAAGCATGCCGGTGTACAGGGCGCGGCCCGGATCAATGCGGTCCACGTCGTTGGCCAGCAGCTGGCGCAGGGTAATCACGGGCACCGGCGCCGGCAATATCCACCACGGTCATGTGGGAGACATCGAACACGCCGGCATTTTGACGCACGGCGTGATGCTCTTCGATCTGGGAGCCATAATTGATCGGCATATCCCAGCCGCCGAAGTCCACCATCTTGCCGCCAGCAGCGAGATGGGCGTCGTATAAAGCTGTGCGGTGAGCCATAAAAAGCACCATGGAACGAGTGAGTGGGGAATTATATCGACACGGGGCCGGGCGGCATAGGCTGGGCCGGGAATCCGTATCCACAAAAAGGTTCATCGCGAAATTGAGTGATCAGCGGATTTCAGGGGGTTATCTCTTTGCCAGGCCCTGACAACCGCTGGACGCCGGATGCCCGACGACAGACGCTTGCATGCAAAACCTGAAAACTTGGGCATCCCTCAAAAGAGGTGCCGAATAGCGACAACCATTCAGGCTATGGGGTGTTCCGTCGGGCATCCGGCGTCGGGCGTTTGGCAAGGTGCGGGGTATTCGCGATAACCCCATCAAGCGGCCAGAAGCGTGTTACTCATTCTAATCCGCGATGAACCACAAAAAAGCCGGCCCGCAGGCCGGCTTGAGCATCACCGTCAGGGACGGTGGCGTTACTGCGGTTTCTTGATGGACCCGCTCTGGAAGGTAAGGTTCACCCCACCCTCCGGGATCTGCAGGTCGATGGTGGCCAGGGCCCCACCAATACGCACGTCGATATTCTGCGCAGCCAGGCTCACCAAACCGATGACCAGACGGCCATCGGGAAGGAAATCCACCGGACCGGACAGCTGGAGGTCATCCAGCGGGTAACTGTGCAGGTTGAATGGCAGCCCCAGCGGCGCTTCCATTTCCATTTCCGGCGCATCGAGCAACAAATCCAGCGTGGTGTCGAACATCAACTGATCTTCAGCGGCGTCGTAGCGGATCCAGCTGGTTAGCGGCTGCGTCCGGTTGCCACTGCCATCGTCAGCATAACGGGCACGCATGACCAACGGCTCGGTGGGCACGTTCGGGCTGACCAGACCGGCAATCTGTGCGTAGACGTCGGTGTTGGTTGTCATCAACACCGGCGGATACAGCGTCACCTCCACCGCCTGTTCAGCTTCGTTCCAGCCCACAATATCCGCGTTGATACCGCCATTGAGATAGGTGAATTTATCCGCCGGGCAGGTTTCGTTGATATTGCAGCCAATATTTGCCGCCGTGGCGATGCCGCCGGTGTCCAGCACCGCCAGCTTGGCGGCATTGGTCGGGGTGGGATACTGGCCGCTGCCCGGTGGCTCTTCCCGGGCCTTGGTTTCGCTGTCGTCGAGCAGGAAGTTGGCATTCACATCCGCCTTGGGCAGGTTGCGCAGCGGCAACAACACATTGTCGGTGGCCGCGGCGCCGGTGAAGGCAATCGCCATATCCGGCCCGCCTTTGTCCGCATCCGGCCCCAGTAACTGGGCGGTCTGCAGAGGCATGTCATCTTGCGAACAGATCACCTCACCGGCGCAACCGGCCTGCTCATGGGATGCCAGCACATACCGGTAAAGCGTCCCTTCCTCCCAGGGCTGTTGCGGGGTAATGGTCAGTTTGCGGGTGTCCATGCTCAGGTGAGCGGGCACCGCTTCCTGGCAATTACCGGCGGTGTCGATTTTCTCTACCCGTACACTGCCTTGCCCGCAGGCGCTGCCCAGCACCATGCTGTCGGCCGCCATGTTGCGTGAGAACTGCACTTCGATGGCACGGTTGGCGGGCAATGTGGGCACGGGCAGCAGATCACCGGCCTGATCCTGATAGGCACTGGCGCACTCACCCTGAATACCGTTGCCCAGGTCTTCACTACCCGGATCAATGGCGCAGCCATATCCGGGGTACACCGTGGTGGTGTAGGGCGTGCGCGGGCTGTTGGTGGTGGCATCCACCATGGTGAAATCGAGGGTTTCCGGGTTCGCCGGGTTACCACTCAGATCCTGCACGCCATCGGTGAACGCCACCTGGTAGTCGCTGCCGAAGGCCAGCGGATCGTCCGGTGTCAGCACCAGGGACGCACCGTCGAGACGCCACTGGAACGGCACATCCGCGCCCTGTTCGGTAAGCGTCACGGTGGAACCGGGGACGATGGACTCCTGGTTCGGGGTTTCGTCGAAGTTCAGCACCACCGGGTCGCCAGGGCGGAAACGGTCGGCGAAATCACCGGGCTGCCAGCTTTGCAGGCTGGGGCCGGTGATATCCACCTCAGGTTCCGGGGCGGTGGTCTGGTCCGCGTAGGATTCCATGTGGAAACTCAACACCCCGTAGGCGGTTTCCACCCCTAACACTTCCGGTTCAATCACCCCGATCGCATCAATCACCATGCGCCCATCGACCACAATGGCGCGCCCCACCAGCTCGACCTGCAATAGCGTCTGGGTGAAGGCACCATTGGCGCGGGAGTCAGCCGTGGAGAAGGCCAGATCCAGGGTCAGCTGCACCCGCCGCGGCGCTTCCGGGGCGGCACTGTACGGGGCCGGCGACAAATAACCGGAGGCATCGGACAGGAAGCTGACGGTGACATCACCGGAATCAAACCCCGCCGGCAACTGGCCACCAATCAGTACCTCAAGGGGCTCACCCTTGAGCAGTGAGCCCTTGCTGATACGCAGCGGCGTGGCGTCCGGAAAGTCCGGCACAAAGGCCAGTTCCGCAAACACGTTGCCGGACAATTTGGATACCGTGGTGTCACCCAGCAACTTGGCGATCAACGGCACGCAGTTGATCGGCTCGCCACTGAGCGGCGACAGCATGACACCGTCCTCGCCACAATCCTTGGTGGGATCTGCGGCCATGGCTTTCAGCACCAGGGTTTCCCGCGGGGTGGAATCTTGCGGGATCAGGGTGAAGCTGTTTTCCCCGCTGTAGGCGACACCGGTCTTGCTGGTCAAGGCGCTGTCCAGTTCCAGGGTGTAATCGCTGCCCGGTGTGAGGTCGTCCTGCGGGTCCAGGGTCAACCGTGTGCCGCTCACCAATAAGGTGGCCGCCACCGGGTTGCCGCCGGCATCGTTAAGGCTGACCGTGGTGTTATCCACGGTGGTGCGATCCAGTGGCTGCGAGAACTGCAGGTGAACGGTGGAGAAGTCCATGAAGGGCTGGTCGTCGCCGCCCGACGGCATTTGCCGGCTGATCACCAGCTCATCCGCGTTCTGCTGCTGGTCCTGCGGCCCCGTGCCGGCGGAGCCGGTGGTGAAGTTCAGGGTGCCATCACTGAAACCCTGCAAATCCATACCATTCAGGCTCAGGGTGTAGTCACTGTTGAACGCCAGCGGCAGACGCGGGGTGATCACCACGGAGAGCCCCTGATCTGCCTCACTCATATCCACATCAACGGCACCATCCGGGCCGGTGAGAGTAATGTCGGCCAGCGTCAGATCCGGCGCCTCGGAAAACTGCACCACCAGTGGCGCATGCACCGATATCTGCGTTTGCTGGTCCGCCGGGTAGCTGTAGAACACCTGCCCGCTGTTGCGGCCGCTGTAATCCACGGTCTGTTCACTGCCACCACCACCGCAGGCGGTCAGCACCAGTGCGGTGGCGAAAAGTACGCTCGTTCGCATCATTGTGTTTGCCTCCCGGGCTTAAAATTTCAGGGTGATGGAGCCGCTGATCACATTCACCTCACCGCTGGCTTCCACCTGCTCGCTGGGCTGCGGGTAGACGGCGGACTGGGTGTCGTAAATGTCGAAGGTGCGGTCTTCCAGAATCTGATGCTGGTAGGCCAGATCAAAACGGACCGGGAAGGCGAGGATGCGGGTTTTCTTGTATTCCGCAGTGACCCCAGGCCGATGATCCATTTGTCCGTATCCAGGTAATTCACATCCACCGACGCATTGGATTCCAGTGGTGATTCGCTGTAAGCCACCCCACCGGTGAACGAGAAATTCTCGTTCAGACGGAACTGGGTACCAATGCGCGGGATAATCACATCCTGGAAGGTGAGTTGGCCGGGCTGGCCACTCACTGTCTGGTCCTTGATGGTGTCATTTTCGAATTCCTCTTCCAGCGCAGACCACTCCTGCCATTCGATGGTCACACCGGTGCGCCAGCGGCCTGACTGGTACTGCACGCCACCGGCGAGAATGTTGGGCTGGTAGGAATCCAGAGTATTGATGTTGAGCATCAGGCCCGGGTTGGGAATCACCCCGGGAATGACCGCGTTGGCGTTCACTTCGGTTTTGGTATTGGAATAGCCGCGATAGGAAAACGCAGTTTCCAGGCCGTTGAACCAGCAATCGTCACCTTCACCGCAGAAGGTTTCACCCCAGTCCATGTTGATACCGAAAATCGGGCGAATGGACGGTTTGGCGGAGACATCCAGTTCTTCGTACTGGGTGTTACCGGCCAGGTCCGTGGTGGCGGACAGATCCGCCGCTGCATGGAGGGTAATCCGCGCTGTGGCGCCCACATCGATGCCCCGCCAAAGCTGGGTAGCGCCGCCCAGGTTCAGGAACAGGGGCTGACGGCCGTATTCAAAATACTGGCCCTGCTGGGACGTGGAAGAATCAAACGCCAGCATCTCTTCACCGTATTTTTCTACCCCCAGCATCAGGCCAAAATAAATCGGGTGGTTGTATTGGGTGAGCGAAGTCAGGTCGGTTTTCATGCCCAGCAACATATGCTGGGAGGGCGAATCCTGCAGCACATCACCATTGCGGATCGGCGCATCCGCGCCGCCCAGGCTTTTCGCACGCAGCTCGTGCTCAGCATGCATCAGGCCGGTGGTCAGCTCACCACGGGGATCCTTGGCCAGCGCCGCCGGATTGTAGTACGTGGCGGACACCTGATCATTAAACAGGCTGAGCGCCTGCGCAGAGGCAATATCCGAGGGCAGTACGCCATAAGTGGTGCCGATATTACCCATGCTCGCCAAGGCAACAGATTGCACCAACACACCACCGACAACGGCGGCGACACGTCCCGAAAAAGACACAGTCATTTGTTGTACTCCTACACTGTTTTCTTGTTGCTTTTACGTTGTCTGTCGCCAGGGCGGCGACGGGGGGAGCTCACCCTATGCAAAAGTGAACAGACACTCACATAGGTAAAAAGCGTTATTTGACGTCAATCACGCCGGCAAACCGTAAAATTATTTTAAACAGTGACGGGGTAGACAGAGCATTACCCGGTGATTTCGAGCACGTAAGTGCCAATATAG
>UEXL01001262.1_pt1 | contig 11562 bp, 12 predicted proteins | sample 1796671 | NCBI WGS metagenome assembly UEXL01 (sample SAMEA4772471, study PRJEB27181) | metagenome
TTGAAAATCTAACGTTTCGTCTACAATCATACCTGATTGAGATATGGGGTCTTGGCCCACGGCGGGTGGTTGTACTGATTGCATACGACGTTCAAACTCTGTCAAACCTGCGCCACCGCCATTTTGAAATTTTCTAACAGGTCCGCCTTGATTGTATGAGCCACCGATCATAGGTCCGAAGTTAGCTTCATATTGACGAGCGGCATTAACAACATTTGAGGGCAACATCGGCGTTGTGGTTACCCGTTGACCAAATTCGTTCATAATGGTTGTGGGTCGGCTCAATTGCTCAATAGAAGTAATGATTCGATTGGTAACATCTGGACTGGTTTTCCCGCGAGCAAACAGATCTAAGGTTAATTGATCTGTTAACAAACCTTGCATGATGCCTTCACGACTGCTACCAAAAATCTTGATGTAGTCTGTTTGTAGACCCGAAAGAGCATCCAACCTATCCGTAATTGCTTCATACTGCCTTGTACCTTGCTGCTGCTGTAAAAGCTCTTGCTTTAACAAGGCCATCCCGCTATCTATTCTTTGATTAGCGTTGTTATAATTCTGTTGAAACAGTTGATTGTCCACTTTTAATTGTAAAGCGCGCTCTTGCATATCAAAGCCAAACTCTTGTGCAGCTTTGTTTAAATCAAAAATAGATAACCCCGTTCCAAAGAAATTATTTTCTGCGCCAAATCGACTTTCTCTTGACGCAATTTGTTCTTTAAGACCCATATCAAATTCTCTACGAGTATTATAAGCAGTTGCTTGAAACTGCCTTTTCATTTCTTCAAATTGTTTTTCTGTAAATTTATTTCTAAAATCGTCATTTTCTAATAATCTTTCAAAATTTCTAATAAACTCTTTCTCGTTGATTTATTGTATTTTTGAATCTCTAAGCTATGTAGCTGCTGATCATCTTGTAACTTTGACCCTCAACACTTGTTCGTATTTCATTTTCTCTAAGTTCACTTTGCAATCTTGCTAAAGCTTCGTTATTTTTAGCTAATATATCAACTTGCGTTAGTTGAAATTCATTTAATCGCCCGTCGCGTAGCATTTGATTTCTCGCGTTAGTATCTACTTCCTCTAACCTAAAACCAGCCTGTTTAATTAATCGCTCTAAAGACCCGTCTTCCGTAATTGCGGTTATATCTCTGGTCAAGGTGTCTCGTTGATTTGCAAGTCTTTCTTGAAAAGCCCTAGTGTCTTCCCCTATTTCTCTAGTTAAAGATCGATCTAAACCAGATTGTTCTCTTGTAAAGTCAAATCCAGCTTGTTGCGCCGATTCGTTTAATGCCCCGCGATACAGATCGGACATTAGCCCTCTTTCTGCGTCTATCCGAGCCGCCTCTGCGGATTCTGCTGACTGTAACGCCCCTGCCGCCGCGGCCCGTTCCACGTTACGCATGTCTTGCGCTGCTGCGCCCGCGCTGGCAGCAACAGGCTGTGCCGCCGAAGCAAGTTGCGAACCTAGCGACCTACCTGCCATAGATTGCCCTGTTCGCGGGTCTACACCAGACGCAAGATTTAAACCCGCTTGTGCAATATCAAAATACAGTTTGGACTGTAGGTCCTTTTTAGTTTGATCCGTGTCACCTAATAATTGTTGATAAACAGGCAATCGAGCTTCTACCATTTCTGAAAACTGGTCCGTGGTCGAAGGTGCGCCTAAATTTTGAAATTGATCTAAAACATTTTGTCTAATCGCCCCACCGCCAATTTGAAAATGTTGTACCGGACCGCCCGCATTCATTTGCGGAACCATCTCTTCAACAGATTGACTAACCATCAATTCGCCCACACCTTGCCCCATTGGCGTAGGTGCGCCCATCTCTGTTTCCATTTCTACTTCACCAGCGATACCCTGCATTAGCTCACCAATGCCCGAGTCCATTGCACCTTGTTCAGTCAGCATGATGGTCGGTTGCACAAGTGCCAATACAGATTCGGGCGTTGCAGAAGAATCGGCCTCCCCTACAAAATTAGCAAGCTCGTCATATCGCTCTTGTAACGTTTTATCGTTGCCACGAATAGCATCAATCACTTCTTCCGTGCTTCCAGCCGTATCTAGGCCGGTCATCATTTCGTTTAAATACTCTTGACCTAGCTGTTCGCCTTGCGCTGTAGCCGCTTGTTCTGTGACTTGTACCTGCGCTTCAGGTGGCACACCCATAGGAGCAGCCATCATAGCCGGAGGAGGAGCCATCATAGCCGGAGTCATAGGGGGACCGCCCGCGGCTAAACGATTCATTTGTGAGCGCAGATAATCTTTTTCACGGAGTGCCCGAGCATACTCTTCTCTGGCGTCCATTCTTTCGCGGCCAGTACCATATGTTTTAGGGGCAATACGATAGATTTCATCATCGACATTGCGAATGGTGCGCTCATCTTTACGCATCATGCCGCCCATGTTTTTGTTTTGTGGAATGACTCCACGAGCCATAAGAATATCTTTTTGAGTAATCTTTCCATCACCAGACATATCTGGGAAAGCACCGCCGCCACGGCTCATAAACATTGGTCTATTTAGTGTACTCATAGCTGTTAAAACCCTAAGTTTAGTCCAGAGGATTTTGCTCCCCCGATTGCCCCAAGGCCCGCGATACCTAAACCGAGAACTTGCTGCGCGGTAGATGGATCTTGACTATTTTGACTTGTAATCGTGGCCTGACTTGTTGGTGTTCCTCTGTATACATCAGAAAGGAATCCAAGCTGTTGGTATGGCGCGGCCATGCGCTCTACGTTACTACGTCTAACAGCATCAAGTTCTGCCTGTTGCTGGCCTCTTTGCATAGCACCCAACCCTGTTAGCGTTTGGATGTCTGCAAGATTAGACCGTTGAGCCATCTCACCAAGTCCTGCTTGTTGTAAGCCAAGATTGGCAGCTTGACCACTAAGACCGGCATATTGATTAGACAAACCCGCAATACCCTGTCCGATGTTCTGAAGTTGACCAATATCTGCTTGACTTAATTGTCCGTATTGAAGCCCTAGATCACCAATACCTTGAGAAGCGGCTAAACGACGTTGCTGCGTGTTTTCAAACGCTTGCTGTGCGGCTTGCTGTGCAGTTCCAAAGCCTTGTGCGCGTAAGTTACCGGCGGCTCTGCCTTGTTCTCTTAGAATATTTTTTGCAAGCTCTGATTCCATAATGCCAGAACGCGCCCCACCAAAAGCACCTTGACTTACTGCGTTAGCACGGGCTTGATTTTGTTGTACGCGGCCTTGACTCGCAATATCGTCTAGCGTTTGCTGAACGACCGCGTCTTCGTAAGGATTAAAAAAGTTAGGTGTTTGCGTGGCGGGATCAAAAGTCCCTGCACTGGCAAGCATTCCTTCGCCAGCGGCGGTTTGATATTGATACGGTATTTCTCTTAGTTGTTGCGCTAAACGACCTGATTCTAAAAGATACTCTTGTCCTTGCCCTAACGTAGGGACAGCCGCATTTTGTAATAAATCTTGTGCGCCAATAACTTGATTTAAACCACCTTGTAAATAGGGGACGTAAGAACCAATGCCTTCGCCACCTAATGCAGAAGCTTGTGCTTCAAGGCCCGTTAGCCCTGCGACTTGATACGCGGGAGGAAGCGACTCTTCTCCCATTCGACTGCCAACAAGATCCTTAACATCTTGCAATAAACCAAGACGATAAGCCTCTACCCGAGGATTCTCTTGAACAATCTGGGTGGTTGTTTCGTTAGCCATTAGGCCACTCCTTCAAACGTTCGCATTACTTCATACATTTTTTTCATCCCTCGTTGACGGTTTCCGTTTCCCGCACCGTTAACGGCACGAGCGGTCATTACAAACTCGCCGTCAGAAAGCATAGCTGGGATGTCGTCAGATGTTCCCGTTCCTGGCCCTGATATCGCACCTATCTTGGGCGGAAAGTTAGTAATACTACCGCCTTTGGCTGCCCCATACGGTCGTTTAGCGTAGGGTCCGCCTTGTGAAAAGATTCTGTATTGATCTGGATTAGCTGCTAACAAATCAAACGCGCCTTGACCACCTAAATTAAACGGATCGACCGGCGCATCCATCTCGGGCGGCTTAAAGCCACCTGTTAAACCTAGAATGCCAAGACCTGCGCCCGCCAGAGGTCCATATTGTCTAAGCATGTTAGGGTTATAACTTTCTGCACCGGACAACGCTTTCGTTGCTGAATCAATGAGCGTGTCAAAGCTTCTTCTGATCCGGCTTTAGCAACCATATCTGACACAGAAGCACCCGCATCTAAGCCTAATCGTTCTGCAACAACATCTTGCGGACTAACGGTGCGAGGAAAAAATGCTTTTTTTGCGGCAACTAAAGGAGAATCTCCTGAAGGAGCAAAAATGTCTTTTACAGAATCAAAAAACCCAGGCGGTTTAATGTTGGACATTGCTGATTGATTGCCCAATTGTGTGCCAACAGTTGCCGGAGCAGCCGGAGCAGCAGGGCCTTTCAATATGGCTTCGTTAAAAGCATTTTCTTGAAGCTCTCTGTTTACTGCCTCTTGAGTAGCTTGATCTATAGTAGCTCTAGAAACATCTGCGCCAACCTGTACTGGTGCGAGAGCCGCGGGCCGTGGTGCTGTAACGGTCATCTGCATGTTAGCAGGAATGTTACTAGGAGCCGCCCTGCTCACTTCTTGCACCGCAGCAGGAAGATTTGGTGCGGGGGCAACGGTTGTAGAACCAACGGGTGCTGATGGTGGCGGTAGCGCAGCATTGGCCGCTTGAGCGGAACCTTGTGCTAACGTTTGCGCTTGAGAAGCTTTTTATCGCATCAGGTAACCCTGATTGAATGCCTGATTTAAAACCAGCACCTAACGTGCCACCCTGCATCTTAGAACCAATAGCACCTGTAACGCCTTTAAACAAACCTGCGGTCAAACCGCCAATTGCGCCCATCTTTAAAGCGTCTTTTAAACTGCCGCCTTGCGCCAATGTTCCAATGCCGCTACCTAACGCAGAACCAGCAATAATGCCTAACGGGGTCATAGACAAACCCACCGATAAGACTAACGGGGCAACTTTTTTGACCACTTTAACAACAGATTTAACGGCTTTCTTTAAACCTTTAAAAAGTTTTTTTAGAAAAAACTCGGGTTGTCCTGTGACAGGATTAAGAGAATTAAGCTCACTACCAACAACATATTGCTCTGGGTCTATGCCCATTGCTCGCATTTGCTTAAAAAGTGTTTCTTTTAACCGAGGATTCTCGTCAAACACAGCCATTGGCACGACTGTTTCGCCTTCTGCCGCATGGACCATGTAGGTGTCTTCATAACGGCCATATTCTGCAAGCTTATCTGCTACCGATTTAACATTACCTATGCCTGATTGAGGAACAAAGGTTTCGTCGTCGTCAGCCCATTCGCCTACCGTCGCTGTTAAAAAAAGAGGCCAGACCGCCTTCGGGAACTTCCATTGATTCTGGGCGTACAAAAGCGTTCACAAGTAAACTCCAATGTTGTTGTCTGTATTATTGCTTAAACTAAAGTTATTGTCACTCATCATACGTTAACAACCACCTGTCCAACGCCGGTTGTAGCTATCAAACCAGCAGGAAAAGATTGATTGACTAGGTTAATGTGCAACACACCATTAACTTGAAAAACTGCTCCAACTTCTAATCCCTGATTATTGTCTTGTAGATCAGTTAAAGTCAGTGTAGTGGCACGTATGTCACCTGGGTTTTGCACTTGCTCTAAAAAAACAGAAAACGCACGTAACACTTCTGCCGTGTAGTTTTGGCTATAATCCGCGGGTGCTTGCGGAAATAACGGTCTTACAACTTTACGTGTACTCATTGATCTTTCCGTGGCGCATAAGGATCAACCCGTTTACCCTCTGGCAACGGATCTTTTATAGGTAATTTACCTTGTCGTTCTTCTGCTGCTCGTCGTTTAATTAAAGTCTGCCTAAGATTTTCAAGCATAGGATCGCCCTCTGGTAAATCTAAAGCATCTCTGTAGGCAAATTGTAGGTTGTTAGAATCAAAAACATTTAATTCTTTGACCACACCGTCTTCCACTAATCTTACTGCATCATAGCCTTGTGCTTTTAGCTCATCAATGTCAGCTTTCATGGGCTTTCTGTCTACGTCAAATATCTTTAAATTTTCTTTAACAACAACAGGCATTATGTTTTGCCCTGCCCCGCTGTTTCTACTAGCCCCCACCGCTTGTATCAAGGCCCTGTTTTCGGCTTCTTCCAAGGCTTGTGTTAAAGATATACCTTGGCCCAAATCTCCAGCGGTGGCCCTTAACGGGGTCTGTATGTCAGAAGACGTACCGTGAAAATAAATGTCATCAGGATTCATACCTTGCGACTTTAAGGCAGCTTTACGAAAAGGACGCAAGAGAGGAAGGGCCGTGGCCCCTGAAAAAGTAGCCAACTGTCGTAGAGTACTAGCCTTGCCCTGATCACCTCTAGCCTCGGCCTCGGCTGCCATATTAAGTAGGTTATTAGAGTCGAAAGCCGCAGAACTAGCTGCGACGGCAGGATTAAGCTCTGCAATAAATCTAGCAGGATCTTCCACGATCCCTCGACAACGGCACTGCCTAAACCTCTTACATCTTGCATGGCTTGTGCGGGGCTGGTTTGCTGTGCGTATTCTACAACAGAAGCAGGTATTTCGGTTGCACCCATAATAAAATTACGAGCTTTCTCCGCTAACGGGGCGATGCCTTGATCGTAAACAGAACGAGCAGCAGATAAGCCAGAAACGTAGGGGTCAGCCATTACCGTCTCCCATCCTGACGCACATCCACACGCTGTGTACCCAAACGCCACTGGATGTCTGTAATGCTAGAATCCACCTTTAATGCAAAGGCGCGACCACGTAACCGAACATACGCCTCGTTAGTAAATTGCTCTACTGGCGTAGTAGCGGTTTGTGTCACTGCTGACGCATTGCTTTGCAAATACTGACCACCTGGGTAGTTACGAGTCTGCAAGGTCATGTTGACGCTTGCTGTGGCGTCCGTAGAGGCATCAAAAGTAATGTCTGGGATCAAACGACTCAAGAATACAAAGTCATTACCTTCGCCAATACTAAGCTGACTGCTTTCTATAAAGCTGGTAATCGGTGACGCCGGAGAGGTACTGCCGTCGTTTAAGCCAAACTCTTGATTGTACAAAAAATCCATCCGTGCTTGCCGCCATTGGGAAGTCATTAACCCCACGATCTAACCAGTAGGTGCGCGTCAATGTACCGTAATACCAGACCTTTTCTTCGTAGTTATAGACCACATACTTGTCCACCTCGGTAGAACTGGCCGAAGGATAGAACCACCAGATCTCCGAAAAGGAACTGTTTAAACTCGCCATCACCAGTTCTTTTTGTTCTAAGTTAAAGTTGTTAAAAACAAAAGAGCGTACAGAGCAAGGCAGCTTTTGTACCTGACCGTTGTAGACATAGAACTCTTCGACGCCCATCCAGAACACCGCGTCGTCTACCGCTTTAGCCGCCAAAGGCCCCATGATCGTCGTGTTCTCTGACAGGCGATCAATACCAAAAGTAAAAAGGAGGTCCAAGATACTGCATGGCGTGAACCGACACATCTGTAAATACTAGTATTTGTTGTCGCGTTTCTACTGCACACACTATCTCAGACCCTACTCCTACACGCAGGTCACCTGCTGTGTTATCGGCGGTTGCTGTCCATGTACTAACCGATTCTTGACTACTAAAGCGAATAAGCAAAGGGTCCTGTGTGCCAATGGCAGACTCAGAGTCACAGCCAAACACAACAACGTGCCTGTCTCTGTCACTGACCAAAACCTGCTTGGCAACGGTCGGCGTCGTAGCATCAGAGATCAACGTCCAATTGCTTGCATCTAAGCTAGGGTCCGTGGTCCCTGAGACGTTAACCGCGCACTGATAGCTCAGATAATTTATCGGGGAGTAGACGGTATTACCGACCGTGTACGATGTACCCGAAACCCAAGGTGTACCGCCCTGTACCGCCGTCAAAGGAATGCCTCGATCGGTCCCCAAAGTATCGGCACTGGTGTCCCAGTAATAGATACCGCCATCACGCACGTTAAACAGCAGGTCTTCGCCAAAATTGTCTTGTGTATAAACCCGAAGCTCGTTAGTAGACGTCGATGTAATGCCCGAGCCCCATGTGCCACGGCCCCAAGTACCGGCTCCCCAGCCTGTACCAGCCACCGCTAAAGTCAGACCAGAGTTAATTTGGTAGGCAGAAACAACGCTGGCCCCACCATTTCCGGTGTCTGAGCCGTTAGCAGCAACTAACGTCGGGGCTAGTTGACCGTTTACAGTAATGCTTTGTATAGATGTACCGGCGGCACGGGTTTGAATCTCGTAGTTGTTATCGTCGATAATTCGGACTATCTGATATTCTTGGTTAAGAACACCTGCCGTAATAACACCACCTAAACTGGTTGCGCCGGAAAAAGTAACAAAGTCTTCGGCAACAGCACCGTGGTTGCTATTGTTGACTCGCAGGGTGGATTGTCCGTTGGTGGCAACAAAAGAAGCGGCTGCAATTGTTTTTCGCAAAGGGGTAATGTCGTAGTACTGACCACCTTCGTTGATGTAGTATTTGAGAGAAGTGCCTACGCCCGTGAGTTTGGACCCACCTAATGTGACCCATGTGTGCAGAGCGCGGCAGACACCTAGAAAGCTAAAATCAGAAAACTTTACCCAACCGCCAATTTTTTCAGGAAGGCCAAACCTAAACCGGATCTTTTCGCCATCAAACCAACCGCCTTCATTTGTATAAGACGTTGTTTCTCTATTAACTCCTGGTCTAAATTGTAGTTTAGTAAGAGGCACTCATTACTCCATTACAGTGAGCCAATAAAAGCGATTATCCAACCTGCCCCACCTACGCATAACGCGGCGGCTATCATGGCAAAAACTAAGTTTTTAAGCTCTTGTTCTTTTCTAAGCTTCTCACGCCTTTCCCGATTTCGTTTGATAGCCTCTTGTGCCCGTCGGTGTCGCTCTTCTTCGCGTATCCGCATCATGCGCTGATACAGGGGCGTTTTACCTTTAGCCATGAAGATTTTCTTAACCTGCTCTTCATACTTGGCTATCTTCATTTCAGCTTCAACTACCTTGAGTGCGTAGTTCTCTACCGATCCTGACGCATACGCCCCCGAAGCGGGACGGCGTTCTAGTTCTTGCTTTGCTTGTACTTTATCTTTAGCATCGTAGAAAGAACCGAGCTTTCCAATAAGGTCAGTGGCATCCTGCCCGTTTGAACTCCTGTTGAATAAGCTCGAAAGCCTTGCTTGCTGCTGCAAGTGCTAGTCCAATCTCGATCATTTAGCATTTACTCAGCTTCTTCGCGTGGGTCAACCCAGCCATCTACCGCTGTGAAAGTCCCATCTGCCGCGCAAGTGTACTTGCAACCGTACCAATCGTCAGGCGTTACACCCTCGATCACTGTAGCATTGCTAGAGTTAAGGTCACCGATGATAAAGTCTAAGGCAGAGGGATCACCCATCTCGATGTTGTCGGCAGTCACGTTAACGCCGTAGTCATCAGCCACGAGGTATTTGCTAGTATTGGTTGCGTTATCTACTATCGTTTTCATAGTCCTATCCTGTTAGTAAAAGTGAAGTTGTTGAAAGAGCAGTACCCGCTTTCGTGGTGCTACTTGTGGTTGATATTGTACCATCGTCCTGTACGAAGTAGGCAGTGTTGGGTGTGAGGGCGTTTGTCAGGTCAATAACAACAGCAGAACCTTGAGTTGAAGGTGTGAAATCCAAATAACTTAACACGGTCTTGTTAGCGTTTGTGTCATAGGCTGCTGCTATATAAGCTGCGTTCCCCGTATCAAAACCAATCTCTGTCCCTACAGTAATGCTTGTACCTGAAACCGTACCCACAGCAATTTGACCCACAAAAGATGAATTAACCGTGCCTCGATAAGCAAGCATTGTTTTATTCTGGTCAGGATCAAAAACAACAGCAGTAAAGCCAGTGCTAGTCGATGTTCCTACTCGTGTCTCAGCACCATACGAAATAGATGTTCCGCTCACTGTTCCTACGATAGCTTTTCCGTAGCCATTGTCGCCTCCATCTTGGAAAAAACAAACTATTTTGTTGCTACTTGAATCAAAAGCACTAGAGACATAGTAAGTGCCACCAGCGTTAAAAGTAACTTCTGCTCCAAAACTAACAGATGTTCCGCTAACGGTTCCTACGACTGCCTTTCCGTGACCTGAAGCCGAATCATCTCTAAACGATACAACCACTTTATTGCAGAATCAAACGTTGTTGCGGTATATTCTGTAGTACCAGAGTTAAATACAACGGGAGTGCCAAAACCTTGTTGACCTGTACCTGAATTGTACGTTCCTACAGCAGCAGTACCGTAATTAGAATTACCGTGATTTTCCAACACAACCAACCCTATTAGCATTAGCGTCAAAGGCTGAACTAATGTATGTCGTAGTGTTATTCCGTTAATAACTATTGGGCCACCACCAAAGATATGCTCGTTCCACTAGTGCCTACTTGGGACTCTAGCCGATTGCTATCACCAGCATTGGCATATACTATATTTACTCTATTAGCCGTAGAATCAAAGATGCGCTAATGTACTCTGCGGCTACAGTCCTAAAAACCACAGGAGTGCCAAAAGAAATTGAAGAGCCACTAACAGTTCCTACAACAGCAGTACCGTAATTAGAATTACCGCCATCTTGATAAGCTATGACAATTTTATTAGCGTTAGAATCAAAAGTAGTACTCTGGTATAAGAGGTACTTGAGTCAAAAGTAGCAGGAGTTCCGCAACAGGGGCGAAAGGTATCAACCCCGTATTCGTTATAGCACCACCTTTACATACCACCTTGCCTGTAGCCGCGCTTGATATGGCTTGGTCTGTGATGCCGATGAAGTCTGCGACGTTAGAACTAGTCGCTAGAAGAACTGCGGCAGTACCTGCTCCGTTATTAGTACCTCCAAACTGCGCGTAAGCAACTACAGGTTGTTGTGTATCTGAATCATAGGTTAAGGTAATCTGCGCTGTGTTTCCTGCAACTGTACTAAAGGTAACTGGACTCTCAAATGAAATGCTAGTTCCTGATACTGCTCCTCTCACATACTTTCCGTACCCTCCACTGGTTGCATCACGATAACCAATAATAATTTTTCCAGCAGCGGAATCAAACGTCGTTCCAGTGTAATAAATTAAAGCAGTACTAAAAATTACGGCTGAACCGAAACTAAGACTTGTACCTGATACTGTACCAACAATGCACTTCGCATAAGTAGTGGCAGGGCCGTTACCGTTTTGAAAAGACAAAACCATCTTTTTGTTTGTAGAATCAAAAGCACCACTTAAATAAGCAGTATTTGCAACAGTATTGAAGACTACTGGCGTTCCAAAACTTAAAGACTTCCAAGTAGTTGAACTTTGAAGTTGACCAACAACAGCTTCACCAGAAGAACCATCTTTGATATACCCTATTAGAATATTTCCAGTATTAGTTTCATCGGAATTGTTAATTGTAACTGTACCCAGCACCCGCAGCCAGATTTCCAGCGTAGAACACAGTAGCTGTTCCAAACGATAAAGTAGTCCCCGAAAGACTAG
>UEXL01001263.1_pt1 | contig 11540 bp, 16 predicted proteins | sample 1796671 | NCBI WGS metagenome assembly UEXL01 (sample SAMEA4772471, study PRJEB27181) | metagenome
TCGTCGTCAGCCCATTCGCCTACCGTCGCTGTTAAAAAGAGGCCAGACCGCCTTCGGGAACTTCCATTGATTCTGGGCGTACAAAAGCGTTCACAAGTAAACTCCAATGTTGTTGTCTGTATTATTGCTTAAACTAAAGTTATTGTCACTCATCATACGTTAACAACCACCTGTCCAACGCCGGTTGTAGCTATCAAACCAGCAGGAAAAGATTGATTGACTAGGTTAATGTGCAACACACCATTAACTTGAAAAACTGCTCCAACTTCTAATCCCTGATTATTGTCTTGTAGATCAGTTAAAGTCAGTGTAGTGGCACGTATGTCACCTGGGTTTTGCACTTGCTCTAAAAAAACAGAAAACGCACGTAACACTTCTGCCGTGTAGTTTTGGCTATAATCCGCGGGTGCTTGCGGAAATAACGGTCTTACAACTTTACGTGTACTCATTGATCTTTCCGTGGCGCATAAGGATCAACCCGTTTACCCTCTGGCAACGGATCTTTTATAGGTAATTTACCTTGTCGTTCTTCTGCTGCTCGTCGTTTAATTAAAGTCTGCCTAAGATTTTCAAGCATGGGATCGCCTTCTGGTAAATCTAAAGCGTCTCTGTAGGCAAATTGTAAGTTGTTAGAATCAAAAACATTTAATTCTTTGACCACACCGTCTTCCACTAATCTTACTGCATCATAGCCTTGTGCTTTTAGCTCATCAATGTCAGCTTTCATGGGCTTTCTGTCTACGTCAAATATCTTTAAATTTTCTTTAACAACAACAGGCATTATGTTTTGACCGGCACCGCTGTTTCTACTAGCCCCCACCGCTTGTATCAAGGCCCTGTTTTCGGCTTCTTCCAAGGCTTGTGTTAAAGATATACCTTGGCCCAAATCTCCAGCGGTGGCCCTTAACGGGGTCTGTATGTCAGAAGACGTACCGTGAAAATAAATGTCATCAGGATTCATACCTTGCGACTTTAAGGCAGCTTTACGAAAAGGACGCAAGAGAGGAAGGGCCGTGGCCCCTGAAAAGTAGCCAACTGTCGTAGAGTACTAGCCTTGCCCTGATCACCTCTAGCCTCGGCCTCGGCTGCCATATTAAGTAGGTTATTAGAGTCGAAAGCCGCAGAACTAGCTGCGACGGCAGGATTAAGCTCTGCAATAAATCTAGCAGGATCTTCCACGATCCCTTCGACAACGGCACTGCCTAAACCTCTTACATCTTGCATGGCTTGTGCGGGGCTGGTTTGCTGTGCGTATTCTACAACAGAAGCAGGTATTTCGGTTGCACCCATAATAAAATTACGAGCTTTCTCCGCTAACGGGGCGATGCCTTGATCGTAAACAGAACGAGCAGCAGATAAGCCAGAAACGTAGGGTCAGCCATTACCGTCTCCCATCCTGACGCACATCCACACGCTGTGTACCCAAACGCCACTGGATGTCTGTAATGCTAGAATCCACCTTTAATGCAAAGGCGCGACCACGTAACCGAACATACGCCTCGTTAGTAAATTGCTCTACTGGCGTAGTAGCGGTTTGTGTCACTGCTGACGCATTGCTTTGCAAATACTGACCACCTGGGTAGTTACGAGTCTGCAAGGTCATGTTGACGCTTGCTGTGGCGTCTGTAGAGGCATCAAAAGTAATGTCTGGGATCAAACGGCTCAAGAATACAAAGTCATTACCTTCGCCAATACTAAGCTGACTGCTTTCTATAAAGCTGGTAATCGGTGACGCCGGAGAGGTACTGCCGTCGTTTAAGCCAAACTCTTGATTGTACAAAAAATCCATCCGTGCTTGCCGCCATTGGGAAGTCATTAACCCCACGATCTAACCAGTAGGTGCGCGTCAATGTACCGTAATACCAGACCTTTTCTTCGTAGTTATAGACCACATACTTGTCCACCTCGGTAGAACTGGCCGAAGGATAGAACCACCAGATCTCCGAAAAGGAACTGTTTAAACTCGCCATCACCAGTTCTTTTTGTTCTAAGTTAAAGTTGTTAAAAACAAAAGAGCGTACAGAGCAAGGCAGCTTTTGTACCTGACCGTTGTAGACATAGAACTCTTCGACGCCCATCCAGAACACCGCGTCGTCTACCGCTTTAGCCGCCAAAGGCCCCATGATCGTCGTGTTCTCTGACAGGCGGTCAATACCAAAAGTAAAAAGGAGGTCCAAGATACTGCATGGCGTGAACCGACACATCTGTAAATACTAGTATTTGTTGTCGCGTTTCTACTGCACACACTATCTCAGACCCTACTCCTACACGCAGGTCACCTGCTGTGTTATCGGCGGTTGCTGTCCATGTACTAACCGATTCTTGACTACTAAAGCGAATAAGCAAAGGGTCCTGTGTGCCAATGGCAGACTCAGAGTCACAGCCAAACACAACAACGTGCCTGTCTCTGTCACTGACCAAAACCTGCTTGGCAACGGTCGGCGTCGTAGCATCAGAGATCAACGTCCAATTGCTTGCATCTAAGCTAGGGTCCGTGGTCCCTGAGACGTTAACCGCGCACTGATAGCTCAGATAATTTATCGGGGAGTAGACGGTATTACCGACCGTGTACGATGTACCCGAAACCCAAGGTGTACCGCCCTGTACCGCCGTCAAAGGAATGCCTCGATCGGTCCCCAAAGTATCGGCACTGGTGTCCCAGTAATAGATACCGCCATCACGCACGTTAAACAGCAGGTCTTCGCCAAAATTGTCTTGTGTATAAACCCGAAGCTCGTTAGTAGACGTCGATGTAATGCCCGAGCCCCATGTGCCACGGCCCCAAGTACCGGCTCCCCAGCCTGTACCAGCCACCGCTAAAGTCAGACCAGAGTTAATTTGGTAGGCAGAAACAACGCTGGCCCCACCATTTCCGGTGTCTGAGCCGTTAGCAGCAACTAACGTCGGGGCTAGTTGACCGTTTACAGTAATGCTTTGTATAGATGTACCGGCGGCACGGGTTTGAATCTCGTAGTTGTTATCGTCGATAATTCGGACTATCTGATATTCTTGGTTAAGAACACCTGCCGTAATAACACCACCTAAACTGGTTGCGCCGGAAAAAGTAACAAAGTCTTCGGCAACAGCACCGTGGTTGCTATTGTTGACTCGCAGGGTGGATTGTCCGTTGGTGGCAACAAAAGAAGCGGCTGCAATTGTTTTTCGCAAAGGGGTAATGTCGTAGTACTGACCACCTTCGTTGATGTAGTATTTGAGAGAAGTGCCTACGCCCGTGAGTTTGGACCCACCTAATGTGACCCATGTGTGCAGAGCGCGGCAGACACCTAGAAAGCTAAAATCAGAAAACTTTACCCAACCGCCAATTTTTTTCAGGAAGGCCAAACCTAAACCGGATCTTTTCGCCATCAAACCAACCGCCTTCATTTGTATAAGACGTTGTTTCTCTATTAACTCCTGGTCTAAATTGTAGTTTAGTAAGAGGCACTCATTACTCCATTACAGTGAGCCAATAAAAGCGATTATCCAACCTGCCCCACCTACGCATAACGCGGCGGCTATCATGGCAAAAACTAAGTTTTTAAGCTCTTGTTCTTTTCTAAGCTTCTCACGCCTTTCCCGATTTCGTTTGATAGCCTCTTGTGCCCGTCGGTGTCGCTCTTCTTCGCGTATCCGCATCATGCGCTGATACAGGGGCGTTTTACCTTTAGCCATGAAGATTTTCTTAACCTGCTCTTCATACTTGGCTATCTTCATTTCAGCTTCAACTACCTTGAGTGCGTAGTTCTCTACCGATCCTGACGCATACGCCCCCGAAGCGGGACGGCGTTCTAGTTCTTGCTTTGCTTCTTGTACTTTATCTTTAGCATCGTAGAAAGAACCGAGCTTTCCAATAAGGTCAGTGGCATCCTGCCCCGTTTGAACTCCCCTGTTGAATAAGCTCGAAAGCCTTGCTTGCTGCTGCAAGTGCTAGTCCAATCTCGATCATTTAGCATTTACTCAGCTTCTTCGCGTGGGTCAACCCAGCCATCTACCGCTGTGAAAGTCCCATCTGCCGCGCAAGTGTACTTGCAACCGTACCAATCGTCAGGCGTTGTTACACCCTCGATCACTGTAGCATTGCTAGAGTTAAGGTCACCGATGATAAAGTCTAAGGCAGAGGGGATCACCCATCTCGATGTTGTCGGCAGTCACGTTAACGCCGTAGTCATCAGCCACGAGGTATTTGCTAGTATTGGTTGCGTTATCTACTATCGTTTTCATAGTCCTATCCTGTCAGTAAAAGTGAAGTTGTTGAAAGAGCAGTACCCGCTTTCGTGGTGCTACTTGTGGTTGATATTGTACCATCGTCCTGTACGAAGTAGGCAGTGTTGGGTGTGAGGGCGTTTGTCAGGTCAATAACAACAGCAGAACCTTGAGTTGAAGGTGTGAAATCCAAATAACTTAACACGGTCTTGTTAGCGTTTGTGTCATAGGCTGCTGCTATATAAGCTGCGTTCCCCGTATCAAAACCAATCTCTGTCCCTACAGTAATGCTTGTACCTGAAACCGTACCCACAGCAATTTGACCCACAAAAGATGAATTAACCGTGCCTCGATAAGCAAGCATTGTTTTATTCTGGTCAGGATCAAAAACAACAGCAGTAAAGCCAGTGCTAGTCGATGTTCCTACTCGTGTCTCAGCACCATACGAAATAGATGTTCCGCTCACTGTTCCTACGATAGCTTTTCCGTAGCCATTGTCGCCTCCATCTTGGAAAAAAACAAACTATTTTGTTGCTACTTGAATCAAAAGCACTAGAGACATAGTAAGTGCCACCAGCGTTAAAAGTAACTTCTGCTCCAAAACTAACAGATGTTCCGCTAACGGTTCCTACGACTGCCTTTCCGTGACCTGAAGCCGAATCATCTCTAAACGATACAACCACTTTATTGCTGTTAGAATCAAACGTTGTTGCGGTATATTCTGTAGTACCAGAGTTAAATACAACGGGAGTGCCAAACCCTTGTTGATCCGTGCCTGAATTGTACGTTCCTACGGCAGCAGTACCGTAATTAGAATTACCGTGATTTTTCCAACACACAACCAACCTATTAGCATTAGCGTCAAAGGGCTGAACTAATGTATGTCGTAGTGTTATTCCCGTTAATAACTATTGGGCCACCACCAAAAGATATGCTCGTTCCACTAACAGTGCCTACTTGGGACTCTAGCCGATTGCTATCACCAGCATTGGCATATACTATATTTACTCTATTAGCCGTAGAATCAAAAGATGCGCTAATGTACTCTGCGGCTACAGTCCTAAAAAACCACAGGAGTGCCAAAAGAAATTGAAGAGCCACTAACAGTTCCTACAACAGCAGTACCGTAATTAGAATTACCGCCATCTTGATAAGCTATGACAATTTTATTAGCGTTAGAATCAAAAGTAGTACTAGTATAATAAGAGGTACTTGAGTCAAAAGTAGCAGGAGTTCCCGCAACAGGGGCGAAAGGTATCAACCCCGTATTCGTTATAGCACCACCTTTACATACCACCTTGCCTGTAGCCGCGCTTGATATGGCTTGGTCTGTGATGCCGACGTAATCTGCAACATTAGAACTAGTCGCCAGAAGAACTGCGGCAGTACCTGCTCCGTTATTAGTACCTCCAAACTGCCCGTAAGCAACTACAGGTTGTTGTGTATCTGAATCATAGGTTAAGGTAATCTGCGCTGTGTTTCCTGCAACTGTACTAAAGGTAACTGGACTCTCAAATGAAATGCTAGTTCCTGATACTGCTCCTCCACATACTTTCCGTACCCTCCACTGGTTGCATCACGATAACCAATAATAATTTTTCCAGCAGCGGAATCAAACGTCGTTCCAGTGTAATAAATTAAAGCAGTACTAAAAATTACGGCTGAACCGAAACTAAGACTTGTACCTGATACTGTACCAACAATGCACTTCGCATAAGTAGTGGCAGGGCCGTTACCGTTTTGAAAAGACAAAACCATCTTTTTGTTTGTAGAATCAAAAGCACCACTTAAATAAGCAGTATTTGCAACAGTATTAAAGACCACTGGCGTCCCAAAACTTAAAGTCTTGTAAGAAGTTGAACTTTGAAATTGACCAACAACAGCTTCACCAGAAGAACCATCTTTGATATACCCTATTAGAATATTTCCAGTATTAGTTTCATCGGAATTGTTAATTGTAACTGTACCCGCAGCACCCGCAGCCAGATTTCCAGCGTAGAACACAGTAGCTGTTCCAAACGATAAAGTAGTCCCCGAAAGACTAGCTATTCTATAATAACCATAGTTACCCGCATTGGTGTAAGAAATAACATATCTTTGATACTGTACTGACCATGTAGCTGATGATTGGGTTGTTACCTGAGAATTGTAAACAAGCTCTGTGCCAAAACTGATTGACGTTCCGCTGACTGTACCTACTATAACTGTACCATAGTTAGAATTGCCGCCATCACGATAACTTATAATTATTTTACCTTGATTAGAGGCAAAAACCGTTGTGGTATCGTAAGTTACACCATTGTTAAAATTAACAGGGGTTCCAAAACTGATTGCAGAACCTGACACTGTTCCTACCGCTGCTTTACCGTAATAGTTATCTGTTGTATCACAATAGGCAACAACAACCCGATCATTCGTAGAATCATAAGCAGCCCAAAATGATCCGTTAGCTCCTGACTGATCTTGGATATTTCCGTTTCAAATTCAACCGGCGTTCCTGCGCTGGCTGGCCCTCCGGTAGCACTAATAGCCTCAACCTTACCGTCCGACCTTAACGCTACCGTGACACCACTGGCTAACGTGCCTTGGGCCACGAAGTCTGCACTTTTTACACTGCTCCCTGCTGGGAGTAACTCGCTTAGATTGCTCATGTATTCACCAAGTTAATGCTTGTGGCTGAGAGGGCTTCACCAGCGACGATAGAAGTTGAGCCAGTACCCAGTGTGCCGTCATTTTGAACGTAGTAGGTAGAGCCTACCGTAAAACGAGCGTCGTCTGGCGTGTTAGCCGTGCCACCCATGCCGCTATGGGCAGTGCAATAGTAGTACAGGGTTGGTGCGCCTATCGCCACGACTATCTGTGTGTAAGCTCCTGCGTTCCCTGGCACTCCCACTACTGTAACGCCCGTCGTGTATTCCGAACCACCACCATGCGTACCGTCAGAAGTTGTAGAGAAACGTAACGGATGTCCTCCGTTAGTCCCGTCGGATTGGTCAAACTTATACGTTCTGCCTTCGCTCAAACTGACTGTCGCTTGTAACGCACCATCTATGTAGTAGCGGTTTCCAGAGCCTGGGTTAGCCACCGTAACAGCAAAGGTTGTAGTTGCCGTATTAGTAATAGCGGTAGTGTTTATACCACCCTGCAAGGTGACTGTACCTGTAGCAGCGTTAGCTATAGCGGCTTCGGTGATGCCGACAAAAGAAGCGATATCGTTGCCCGTCGCTGGACTAAAAACAGCAGCTTTTCCCGAACTCGCTTTATAAGCAAAAAAAGTAGTACCCGTATCGGGATCAAACGCTGAAGAGGTATATTCTATAGTTGCGGAATTGTTTATAAAAGTCGTTCCAAAGGTCAATGTTGAGCCACTCGACGTTATTTCACGCACTGTCAGGAAATTAGAATTCCCATAGTCCCTGTAACCGAGCATCATTTTATTGTTAGTTGTATCGTAAGCTAAAGTACACCAATTAGTTTCGCTTGCGTTAAACACTTGCTCCGCGCTAAAACTAATGCTTGTTCCCGAAACTGTTCCTATAACCGCTGTGCCGTAATTAGAATTACCAGCATCTTTATACGCTATTATTATTAAATTTTGATTGTCAGGATCGTAGGCAATTCTGGGGTTATAGGTAATTGCTGCATTAAATGTAGTTTGCGATCCTGCACTAATAGTGCTTCCGCTCAAAGTTAGCACATTGGCGTTGCCCTGACTGCTCTGACCCTGATACACAACAACAGATTTATTAGCATTCTCATCATATGCAACACTCATTTCTTGTGATGTTCCGCTATTAAAGGTCATTATGCTGCCAAAAACAGGTGCGCCTGACCCTGTTACAGAAGCAGCGACTGCTAGGCCGTAATAAGGTGAACTACCTCGCATAAAAACTGTAATCGCTCTATCCGCAGTAGAATCATAGCAACAAGCAAAATGAGAGCCATTTTGATTTGAAGGAAAGGTAGATTGTGAGCCAGCAGTAGGGGTAGTACCTGAAATGTTAATTACATTGCTTCTGCCAATAGTGGAGGCACTATAACTGATGTAAGGTTTATTAATTGACCCCGCATAAAAAGTACAAGCGACATACTGTGTGGCTGAACTATTAAAAACAACAGGTGTTCCAAAGGATACGGTTCCACTAGAAATTGTACCCACAACCATTGTGCCGTACTCACTGTTACCTGCATCAACGTAAGCTACAAAAATTTTGTCTTTGCTGGGGTCATAGCAACAACCCGTCATGTCCGTAGCACCACTTTCAAAAGTAACGAAGTTACTTAATGCGGCGGGTGTACCCGCAAGAGCCTCAACCTTACCGTCTGATCTTAGTGAAACGGTTCGACCGTTAGGCAAAGTGCCACTCGCTACAAAATCAAAAGACTTGCCTCCAGCACCGCTGGGTAATAAATCGCTTAAATTACTCATGTTGGGTCCACCAAGTTTAGGGCTGTGGTTGAGATGGCTTTGCCAGCTTTATTTGAAGAAGAGGTCGTAGCTAGGGTTCCGTCATCTTGGACGAAGTAGTTGGAGCCTATGGTTAGGGCGTTAGCTAGAGAACCTACTATTCCTGTACCATCATTACTGCCAGTAGAGTCCATATAATTAAAAACGGTAGCAGACGAGTTTGCATCGTAAACACTAGACACATAAGTTAAAGTCCCATCTGAAAACTCTACGGGTGTATCAAAGGATATGCTAGTCCCAGAAACAGTGCCAACTACAGCTTCTCCGTCGGAACTAATTAAATACCCAACAATTACTTTATTTTGAGCGGAATCAAACGATGCAGAAATACCAGTAGATATAGTTCCAGAATTAAAGATCGACGCAGAGCCAAAAGATATGCTAGTCCCAGAAACAGTCCCGACTATAGCCGTCCCCTTGTAAGCGTTTCCGACATCAGAATAGGCTATTACTACTTTATTAGCGTTTGAATCAAAGACTACGTTATAATCAGAGGATTCGGCAGACTCAAAAATTACAGCAGAACCAAAGGATATACTTGTTCCACTAACCGTCCCCACAATAGACGTACCATATCCTGAATTGCCATCGTCTCTATAAGCTATAACAACTTTGTTAACATTGGAGTCAAAGCCAATATTGACGTATCTTGCACTAGCTGCTTCAAAAGTTACTGCTGTACCAAAAGAAATGCTTGTTCCACTAACCGTCCCTACAATAGCCTGTCCATAAGTATTAGCTTGATTTTGATACGCTATAACTATTTTCCCAGCGTTTGAATCAAAAGCCGCGCTGTAATACCTCGAATTGTTAGCCGTAAAAACTACAGGGGAACCCCAAGAAGTAGTGGTTCCAGAAACTGTTCCAACTACCGCATAACCATGATTTGAATTATTGCTATCAGCGTAAATAGCTACTACTTTTTGATTAGTAGGATCGTAAACTACTGTGTTGTATGAAGTGCCGCCTTGTGCCGTATACCTAACAGGTGTTGCGTAGCTTATAGCTGACCCACTGACTGTGCCTATAGAAACCGCGCCATAACCTTGCGAATCTGAATAACCTACTACGATCTTGTTATTGTTTGAGTCGTAGGCAGTTGCCGTATATCCCGCTGTAGTACTTTCAAAAACAGCAGAAGAACCAAAAGAAAGGCTGTAAGGCAACACGTTACCCCCAGTAGAAAGCCCACCTTTAACAGCGACTTCGCCCGTGGCTCCCGAAGATATAGCAGCGTTGGTTATACCAATGAAGGAGGAGGCGTTGGTTGAAGGTGGTACATAAGTAACAGAGTTAGGATAACCCGAAGACATCTCTTTAAAAGCAAACCGATTTTTGAGCAGTTGTAGTCAAAAGTAGCCGCCATAAAATAACTAGCGACACTTGTGTAATTTGTTTTATCCCCACCAGATACTGTAGTGCCACTTACGCAAGGTAGGCTCCTTTCCCGATGAGCCTTCTCCACCATGTTAACAACGTTTTACAACCACTTTTGATAAATAAGTTGTAGTGATAGCCGTATAAGTACCTGTTGCGGCCAAAACACAGCAGCAGTACCTGAGTAAGTGAATTACCAGAAACTGTCCCACAATAGCTGTTCCGTAATTTGAATTATTTCCATCTTTATAAGCAATAACCATTGTTGTTGTTCGAGTCATATGAAACAGAAGGAGTGTATGCCGTGACCGAAAGTATGTGTCGGCACTACCGATATGCTTGTTCCGAAACAACCCCGACACCGAATTGACCCCAGTATTAGAAACTCTTTGCACTACAATTATTTGATTGGTTAAGTAGTCGAAAAGCAGAATTCTCTGCACTATAAGCATTTGCACCGCGCCAAGTAGCCTCTGATCCAAAGCTTATTGAAGTACCAGAAACAGTTCCAACAACAGCGTAGCCATAATATGTTACCTCCACCAACATAAGTTATAACTATTTTTTGAGTTTGAGTCAAACGCTACCGCATGTATTGTCGCATCACTAGTTTAAAAACAACTTCAGAACCAAAACTAATGCTTGTTCCAGAAACCGTTCAGCAAAAATGCACCAGTGTAACTATTGCCCTGATCTTGATAAGCAATTACCACTTTACTATTGGAAGAATCAAATCCTATGTTTATAAACAAAGTGCCGCCACTATTAAAAACAACAGGAGAACCGAAAGAAATAAGAGCCGCTTACTGTACCAACAAGTAGCTGTGCCGTAATTACTACCATTTAGGGCAGTTAAAACAACTTTATGTTGTAGAATCATAAGTTGCTGCAATTTCGTTTTGATTAGTCGAACCATATCAAATCGATCCAACAGAACCCGCAACAGCAACAGCCTCAACCTTACCGTCACTGCGTAGAGCAACAGTCTGACCATTAGCCAACGTTCCTTGAGCGACAAACTCTATATTATTCTGGGTTCCCCCAGATGGTATAAGCTCTGAAAGAGTAGACATTTACACACTCCAGCCAATCGTCCCATTGATGTAGGTCATCACGATTTCGGCAAAATTCTTATCGAAGGTAAGGTCAGTAGCTGAACTGGCTATGTTAGAGCCGTTACGAGCAACCAAAAAATTAGTTGTCGCTGCTGCACCTGTGCCGTCCTTAATGACTACATAATCACCTGCGCTTGGACTAGAAGGCAACGTAATTGTTATTGATCCTGCCGTAGCAACTATAAACGAAGCTGAAGTGGCATTAGTGCTAGTGCTAGTCAACGTTGGAGCAGGGTAACCGGCAGCTTCTGCCGCTGATGTCCATGTAGTACCGTTAGACTTTAGGACGTTACCTGATGTTCCTGGCGCAACGGTTGTCACCGCATTGGTGCCACTGCCTAGTATTACGTTGTTAGCCGCTATCGTAGCAACACCTG
>UEXL01000584.1_pt1 | contig 11537 bp, 9 predicted proteins | sample 1796671 | NCBI WGS metagenome assembly UEXL01 (sample SAMEA4772471, study PRJEB27181) | metagenome
TTAAATTATACATACCTCCTAATATCTCCACATTCGCATTACCACCAGTACTGTCATTATGAAAATAAGGAGTTAAAATTTCAGTTGCGTTTAGTTTTTTTAACTCAAAATCGTTAGTAACGTCTCTTGAGGGGGTGTAGTTCAGTATTATCTCCACATCTTCGGGAGACATATCTGATGGTCTTGTTGTTCCGTATGTTCCTAACGCCATTTTACTCTTGTTCTTTTATTTTAAAGAAACCGTACCCATAAGATACTAAGTCTCCCATGTTATCGACCTCCGAGTCTCTGTATTCCTTCGAAAGCAGAAATTTTACCTCTATCAATAAATATTTGGGATTGTATTTCTGGCGACGATACTACCCCAAATAATACTTCTTCTTTCGTAATTGGTTCTGCCGTAATCATATCCTCAGTTAATCCACTAGATTCCATGACAAAAACAGTCTTTCCGTTAGGATAATCAAAGTAATTTACGTCTTGTATTGTATATGCAGTATATGAGTCAGTCATCTCAGTGACTCTACCGTAGTTTTCATTTTTCTTTTACGACAACAGATGTGTCATATTTTGTTGGCCCGTATAGTTTTAAGTCGGTTAGTTTGGATGATGTGTAACCTGATATATTAAATGTCTCATTACTAGTCTGACCTGAAATAGTATTATTAGAGTCGCCTGTAAAATATAATTAGCGTTAAATGAAACATTTGCCCAATTTCCTGACTGTGGTGTAAAAGTAATCTCATTAGGTCCATTATTAGTTTCAACAGGAACATTAGGTAGTGTCACTTTCTACTTATATTTGTAACCCCCATGGATTTTTGTGTCAATTTTATTTGGTAAGTATCATCAACAGACGGATAAGTATGTTCCATGTAATCAGGAAAACCGCGTTAAATGGTTCAACAGTTCCGTCTCCCCAATCAATTTCATATGTTGAGAGTTTTAAGAATTTCTTAAGGTCATCTGACGTATTATATACTTTAATGTTATATTCATTAGTAGTGTCTCCACTGACTGAAAAATTGCTTACCACGTCTTTTTGTAGTATAAATCCGTCAAATCCACTATAAAAACCCATATCATCAAAGGCTTGTTTAAAAACTATGGGTATGGTAAGACCTGTTAATAAACTACTCCCACCCGTACCACCACTTAAAACCGCGGTCATCGCAGAATATACCCCAAAAGTATTCCCGCTATAGGTTTTTTGGAAAACATCACTTTTAAGTGATTCGGGAGAGATTTTTATAAAATATTTTTCTTCGTTCATCACGGATTCATATATTCAAACCATTTTATTTCTGAGTCAGTACCTACTCTTTGATTTGTCTCAACATCAAACACTTCATAAATGTATTTTTCTGTATCTAACTGAACTTTATAGTAAAAAGACTTACTTTTATCGAAGTTAAACCTGTCAGATATTGAAGTTTGTCTTTTGTTTAAAAATCTAGTAAATTGACCTGTTTTCGCGTTAAAGAACTTTGCACCCATATAAAACGTATCGATGTTTATGTAGTTAGGGTCCTTTAACCAATAGATAAAGTAACCCTCTTTATCCCCAATAAAGTCTAAAACAAAATTTGGTTTTTTTATCTCTACGTTTGGAGGTGCCACAACTGGTGATGATTGTCCCGCACTACCTATACCTTGTGGGTCATTATTAATATCACCTCCTGACCCTTGAGTTTGAGGTGTCATAGTAGGTGTAGGCGATACAGAGGGTGATGGTGCGGGTGGCCATGGTGGTGGTGCCGGTGGTAACCCTGATGAAGAGATACTTGGTGTCGGTGTTGGTTCTACGCAACCACACCCAGAGGTACCCATTTGATTAAGGTTACTTATGTAAATAGATAATTCAGGGTCAGGTATTACCGTACCGGTGTCTACATTTATAAGTTCGTAACAAGTACTGGTGAAAGTAGTTATAGTGTAATTAGTATTTGGATAATCCATCGAGTTAAACACGTCAATATCTAAATCTCTATATAATATTTGTGAGTTACAACTACTGAAAGTCGCCTTATATGAAGGACCAAACGTTGTATTTGAATCTATCTCGATTTCTTTATTATCTTCAACAATAAAACTTAATCCTGAATCACCTCCTCCAGGGGCAATATCGGGCTGTGTTGGTCCGTTAACAAACGGGTTTGATGTTATTGGTTCCGTATCTGAATTTCTAGTCTCCCCTTGTTGTGTCGGTATTATTATCGATAAGTATAGTTTTTGAGTCTCACTATCTGGGAGTATCATAAAGGTCTAATTTAAAGAAACTTCTCTTAAAAGAATTTACATTGTAGTAAATTTCGGCATCTGTAAAACATTCTCCACTAAAATTAGGATTTTCAGTAAAAGCGTAGTCGTTAACATATATTGAGGTAGAAACAGAAGTCTCATTAACTATATCAGTATTTCTATTATAAAATGAAAATTCATATTCAATCGATGACTTTATCTCGTTATTTTTAATCCAGTCTTTATGTGAATATCTAGTCACCTCAAAATCTTCAATAGGGTTTATCACTTCCTGTAATACCTCATCTTCATACTTATCTACCAAGTCATCTCTACCAAGCATGTCGTTTTTTATCTCAATAGGAATATTGAGGTATCTATCTCCTGGTTGTATGTTGAATCTGTACTTATTCACAGTCATCTATTAATGGTGAGTAAATCACGTTATTATAGTTATTTAAGTCTTTCGCCATCGGAGATAATAAGAATATAATGTTAGTGTATGGGTAATGACATCCATTTAAAAATGGATGATTATATCCATTACCATCCGTATCTATAAAACCATATGGGTATATATCTCTCCATCTCCACTGATTATCGTTTTTGATAAAAATGAGTAATTAGGTATTAAGTCAACCTTATCAACCTCTCGTTTCTATATAATCAGAATATGCCGCAACTGAAATCTTATAATGAGGTTTATAAGCATAACCACTCGGTAATGTATTAATACTATTATTGTCAAATATTTGTGGATTGTATGATATTTTATGACTAATCTCACTCAATTCGGTCTCGGAACATTCATAGTTATTATATTCATACATCCCTCCCATAATTTCATCACCTTTACTTAAGTTTTGTTATAGTAAAAGTTGTGTCATTAATAGTATATTCACCAAAAGGTATACTATCTCGATTACTATAATTATTACATCCCACCAACTATCAATATCATCTTTTAAGAAATTCATATCCCACCCAATTTGTAAACCTGTATTACTTGGGCTATTACCTAAATATGGGTTATTAAACCATCCCATATATCCTTTGTTAATAACTGTAACAAACAACTCCGTTATTGGTCTATCTAAATTATCCCTTAAACCACTTAAATCTATATCCTCATCAAAAGAAAACCCTACAGTTATTGACCCGTCTTTAATTGATGTTCTTTGCACGTTATTTGGCGTTAAACCTGAATACTCTAACTTCTTTTTGATTGGGAATGGATTATTTTCAAACCCCATTTTAGTTATATCGGCGTTAGTAGTGTCTGTCAGTATTTTATGAGTTTTGACATAGTACTTAGATGTGGTCTCTTCTTTATTATTTATGTCTATAACCCTTCTAAAATTACCTGTAGCGTAGTCGCCTAAAAGTACCGATTCAAAACCGTAATTAAATATAGAAAATACTCTATCTTCATTACCGTATGTGTTATCACCTAAACTATAAACCTCAAAATATCTCTTACCATCGATTTCGTCCTTTGTGTAAATCCAATCACCAACTGATAAATTATGTTTAATACCACAATAAAAAGTTATTAGATTTTTACCTGAGTTTTGTCTGTTAAGTATATAGTATGGTACTCCATCGGTAACTACAAAATTATTTATAGATGTCCCACTACTAAATATTACCTTATGTTTCATGAGTTGGTCTTCTTTATTCTTAAATCCATAAGAAATGTAAGTAGTCCAATTATATGTGGTTGCACTTTTATTGATAAACGGAACATGACCCTCAATTCCCTTTGTCCTATAAAATGTAAATTCATTATACTGAGGATAACCTTCCCATATAATAGAACCGTTTTCTAAATTATTTAACTCATTTGTATAGTATAAATTATTCTTAAATGGAGTGTATTGAGTACCTCCCGATATTACATTATCAAATATATTTGTAATTTTACCCGCTATTCTAAACTTATTAGACTTTTGTCTTTCATCATCAAATTGTTGTTCTAAATTTAAAATTTTGGTTCTGTCTCCCTCAACTTTATTTCTTCTATTACTTTGTAAATCCACATTAATTCGCATGTCGGAGTTTGATGACCCAGCAAAACGGTCCTCACCCCTAACAATCCGAATTTCGTTAGATTTTTTATTACTCATTCTAAGTTAAAAATATATTTCTTTATATACCTATTCATTGCAGTTTTACCTCTTCTTAAACCAAAGTAAAAATGAAATGGATTACCCACTTTAAAGTTACCTCTAGCTAAACCGTCCGATAGTAAGTCAGAAACTACACCCCCTGAAGTGTCCTCACAACTATTAGGACTATTCAATGGGAATTCGTCAAGTTCGGGGTCACTACTACTTCTATTGTAAATATAACCAAGTCCGTATCCTGAGTTAGGTTTCATATATTTTCCACTACCTTCAAAGAAGTCGTCCCCTTGATAAGTCGACGCATATATACATGACGTTTCCCATGTGTTTTGTTCAGTACCGAATAGTCCATTATCTTTTACCCTCCACATATAAAAAGGTATCACTTGAGAATTAGGATAACCAAATGAATTAGTTGGTCCCTCAACTTCCGTACCGAATGTGGTAACTCCGTTTGTAATTAGTCTTCTATTCTGAGTATTAGAACTAAACCATATTCCAAACCTATCATCCTGTACGGTAATACTATCTTCATAGTTACCGTCAAGATAAGGTATAACCCCAAATTCACTGTTTATACTTATCATTTGAGCAAAATCACCATCAACTCTTGAATCAAAAGGATTGGTTATAAAGTCGGCAAATGCAGTGCCGTCAGCTATTGTATCAAACTCTCTTGAGAATATCGCCCCACACTAGCGTCCCCCGCTCCTAATAATGTCTCTAAGAAACCTGCATTTGCAAGTCTTGATACCGCAAATAAGTTTATAATCGTACTTATATCCTTATATGATGATGACGTAACTAAATCAATAAAATAACCCTCAAACTCAGGTGAAAATGATATTTCTTTAGTAAACTCATCTCTTGGACCTAGCTCCATTATTGTAGTAGGACTCCATATATTTTTTTTGTTTTGCCCTGTGTAGTAATTTCTACCCGGTTCTTGTCCAACAAATTGATTACTCTCGTCATCATATGGAGTACTTCTATAGAAGAATGAGTTGGTATCAGTATTAAAGTATAGTGGTCCCTGATTCTTTCTGTTATCCCAAAATTGTTGAGGGTCACCACAATACCTATACCTTGTTGGTTCATTATCGCTATTAAATAATGTTTGTTTTTGTATTGCGGGCATATATAAGGTTCCATTTAACCAGTTATTTTGAAACATTTCTCCAATAATTCCTTGACATAATGCATACATAAACCTTATCCTAACTCTCCATTCAAAGAGCATAAGGATATCTCTTGGTATCGAGATGATAACCCTCTTAATAACAAACTGATAACATCCGTTTACTACTCGTTCAGGTCCTGTCCATACTTCATTTTCACTTAAATAACAAGGACTCGCTATATCAAAATCTTCCCCATCCCCTTCGTAACAACCTAAAGGAACCATCCCTCCACAACTAAATGAAGAAATGACGTTACCCACGGTTGGGTTCGCGTCTTCTAAATCATCAGCAGAATTACCACTACTATCCGCAGCTCCTATAACTTCACCTTCAGGTGTTGTAATAACACCATCATCACTTATGAAATACGTTTTTTGAATATTATTCATATGTAATGTGTATCTTCTGAATTCTTTTGCGTCACTTTCAAAATTTTCAAAGAAGTCACTCGATGGTAATCTATCGGAACGGAATACAATTTTATTGGATTGTGACATCCATGTGTGTGGGACTCCATTAGGGTACGTACCGTCACCGTTTTGTTCGTAATTTTTGGGTAAGTACAATGGGGAGACGCTTGTAATTCTATGTGCTGAAGAACCTAATTCTCTACGTTTTTATTATTGGAGTTTCCGACAAAATTAGTGTATTGGTATCCACACCCTTCAATCCTTTTTTGCATCCAAGGGTTTAATCCCGATTCAGGGAAATTTTCATCTGGTAGACTCACACCAAAATCACCCATGTAATTCGGCATGGCGTTACTTATTTGTCCATCAAGTGAACAATATTTATTAAAACTGTATGTTTTAAATGGTTGCCAATTTGACGAGTTTGGTGTAAATGTGTATGAAGAGTGATATAGTTTGTTCGCATCACTCCAGTTACCTGACCCTCCTCCGTTATTCGAAGAGTACCACTTTAAACTACCAGGACTGTCTATTTCATAGTGTGGTGTTGGAGATTCACTATTTGTCCACCATTCATCACCACTACCTCCCCCGTTAGGTTGAATCGGTATATTCATATAATAATCACCTTCAACTACTCTAGCACCTACGTAATCGTTCTGACCGTTAATACCAAAACCGAATAGTTTAGATAAATCGTATCTCATTTTTTGTCTCGGAGTATACACATCAACACCCCTAACAAAAAAGGCGACAACAATATTTTCATAATCATCGTATGATTCAGTAACCTTTAAATTAGATATAAACCCATCTTCTTCAGAAGCTTCTTGTTTACAATTAATCTTACTTCTATAGGTCCTTACGAATTTTCTCAATAGGGCATCGTTTTCAAAATCCTTTAATTGAGTACTCATCTCATTCAATGTCATCGATGTGAGTACTTGGAAGTATTCAACCCCACTTTTAAACGTATAATAGGATGTGGTACTTGTATTAATTAAATTCGCATATCCAACACCGGTCTGCCCATTAGCCTGAACATATGGGACTTCCACTTGAGTATACGCATTTGGATTACCATTGGTATTTCCAGTTATAGACTGATTACCAAATTGATTCCCGTTCTCATATGTGTTAACGTTGGGGTCGTTAATTTGATTTAAATCATTAAAGGTCATCAGTGAGCCCGTAGTTAGGTCGGTACCTGGGTCAAATAAGAATACATTACACATATCTGTCCAAAGGAGCGCCGTTTTGTGGTCCAAAGTCATCGTTAACACAACTAACTTGTATTCTATTTGTGGTCTTTCGTGATGAATAATTAGGCCCGCCTGGCATGTTATTAAATAAACCATTCATACCCGCATCACCAAAATACATACGTCTTCGATTCATTAAATTTAACGCCTGTGCCCAAGTGGGGTTATATTGGTATGCCCATCTTATCTTATATTTCTCATCATATACGTCTTGATAAACGGGGTATGCCGGTGATTTATACCACTCGAATTGGTCGTTTTTATTACCAGTGTTTGGTACATTAGCGTCATTTTCTTTTATTATATCTTTATAAAAACTGTTGTTATCATCTCTATTATCATACCCCGACCCAAGCATTCTTTTTGACAATCTAAACAAGTACGAGTTCTCAAGTAGCTCTCCACTTCCGTAATCATTAACACATGACTGGTCAAGGGTTGGGTCATACACACACATAGGCATTAGTGGATGTCGCGTCTATAAGTGCACCGAAAGCAAAATTAGCTTCAGTTTCAGCCGCAGACTGTTCCTGCTCACTACTATTATCGGTACTTTTTGTACTACACTCACAAGCCTCACAGTCTGGATACGATAACATAGGTAGTGCTATAGTTTTAAACGGGTTCTCTTTTGGTAATGGCGTTAGTGTTGATTTTTGACAGTCTAAGTTTACCCCAGGTATCCAAGCGACCGCTTTACATAATGCATATATAATACCATTAATTATTGCGACTATAATGTTTATTATTATTCTTAGTATCGGGTAAAGAAACGCAAGAACATGTGAGATTATAATTAAAGTAATTAATGGTACTGTTATAATACTTAATAAGAAGTTAAATATAAAAATGAAAGGACTCCCACTTCTAACGGCATCGTTAACTGGTGGAGTGTTATTAAGTGACTTACAACTGTCATCATTAATCTGTTTAATTCCTAAATGTTTTTTTCTATTAAACCCCCATTTAAACCTGTCAATATTACTCGCAACCGTATAAACTTTATTATAATTAAATTCATAGAAACTATCATTACAATTTATTGCGGAATCACTGTCATAATAGTCCTCCCAATCTAAAGAAAAGGCATATGATTTATTTCTTTTCTCTTCTGATGGTAAATCGTCAATCGTACTACCCGACCAACCATGTTCTTTAATATTAGGCACTAGAAAGTTAGCTCGTATAACATCTTCTTCTAACCCACCTTCATTTTGATACTTTATTTTAAACCTATATTTACCTTTTGTTGGGATTCCGTTTTTTGGGTCTATTGAAATTATCTGCTCCCCAAATTCATTTGTGGTGACGTAGTTTAGGTTCATAGGTAGGTCTATTAACCAAACACCCTCATCATCAATTACATTCCCCCCCTCTTCGAGTTTATACTCTTCTAAAATAGGTTTACCACTAAAATCGACATCTATTGTTTGTCTAATCGCCAATATCTGACCGGGACCTGTCTCTAAGTTACATAAGCCACCTGCCTTATTTTTTTGGTTTACAATTCGCCCTTAGGTATTGGTCTTTTACTGTTGATATTAAAGAACCCATAAATATTGATGTGGGTTTTATTTCAATCCCCTCATCTCTCAAGTCAAAATCAGAGCGGGTCAATCCTACATCACACAAATCATTCTCACCCCAAAACGGATAAACTTCAATTTCTTTAATAACATTCACTAATTGTGGTAAACTATTTAAGTCTTCACTTGCTTTAAACTGTTGACCGTTAAACTGAGTTTCAACTCCTCTACCCATCCTAATTAAATCTGCAGGTCTTAATGAAAACTGACCAATATTAGAAAGGTCTAAGTCCATTACTATTTTTTGCTGACCTAAAGGAACACCAAAAATCATAAAATCTCCCGATTCATTAGTTTTTACAGTGTATTTGTAATACTTCTCATAGACCTGTAAAACTTCACTTCTTGTTAAAACATCATCTCTAGATGGGAATGTCCCTGTCGGCGTGTGTCCCCCATATTCTTGTTCGTAAGGTAATAAGTTGTATCTATATCCATCTTCATTCTTATCTATTACTTTTTTATAAGGGTAAAGTGTAGAGATTATCGGGTCATTAGCATCTTCGTTGTCTAATGGGACAAATATTGAAATGTTGACGTTTGGGACCCCAAATCCTCCATTAACTACTACCCTACCCGCGACAACACCGTAATCCGCGCAAAACCTGTCATATAGGTCTTCCTGTCTAAACTTTAAAGATAAGACTTCTAAGAAATCGAAGTCTTGGTCAATGTTAAGTCTAACTTCTTTGTCGACCCCTACTTCTTCTGTTCTAAATCTATATGATTTTGGCATAAAATACTTTTAAGATAAATAGTTATTCATCTTAATTTTAATTTTAAAAAACTAAAAGTATATGGATGTGTTATGAGAACTCTACGTTCTTAAGTTGTTTGATTCTGACTTTAATGTCTTTTTCAGGAAACCTTATCTGATATATCTGATTAGGTTGTGCGAAAATAGTGTCATCTATTAACTCAATTTGTTTAGTATCTTTACTAAGATATCTTTGCGAGGTTTCAGATGATGAGTACTGCCCACCTGTTTTATTAAACACTTTTAAATCAGCCAATGTACTAACTCCGGGAATATCTTGTATAATTCTTCTAATGTCGGATATGTTAACATTTTTACCTAACAAATTAGTCATCGGAGATAAATAAGAATCAACACTATTAACGATATTAGTCACAACCTGTCCTTGGTTTTCTGTTGATGTCATAGCGACACTAAACTCAAATTCTAAGTCAATAACATTAGCACTTCGTATTGATATGTAATCATTTATCATACGATAGTTAGAAAGATAGTTCGCTATATTATCTTTTAATGTATTAGATACATTATTAGTTAGTTTCCTGTTTGAGTCGTAAGACAATATTTCGATTTTTATCTTATTGTCCTCCTCAACGATAGCCGGGCTTTTGCCGGTGCACCAAATCTACTAGGCATAGTTCTTATTAAAGAGTTATAATCATTTACAGTAACCGCTCTTTTTTGTGCAGAAAAGTTATAGGTAACCATGTTTCTAACCTCTTCTGTTGTCGGTAAATCTCCACCACCAATAGCCGCGGTTACGTTATTACACCTTAAACTTTGAATTACGTTTTGGTTAATGTTTTGTGATGGTCCATTTACCGCGAAATTTATGTTACCTATTTGGTTAATTGTATTGACTCCTATGTTTGAGGTAGTTCCTCCTCCGACTCTATACTTAACAAATAATGTCGTATTTGCCTTAACTGTTTTACCAAGCGCAATATTATTTTGATAGTCCTGTAATCTTAGTGGTATACCTGTCCTTGCAAACTCGGCAAGTTGGTCATCAGCCGTTACAGTAGCACTACCGAACTGAACTCTACAATACCCTTCGGGTGTGTATTCAGATATAAACCTATTTTCAGTCTCTATATATTTTCCGACTTTTATCCCTGGATTGTCTGACGCCTTACTTGGGTCTTCAACAAAAATCGTATTTTCCGCCAACGCGTCAACCTCATACCATTTATCTGGTGAAGTTATAAACTCCTCGTATGTTGGTGGGCTTGAGTAAGATATTCCGTCTTTTTGAATTAGAGACGTTATACTTATTACATTTTTTTCAGGTAAAAAGAACTCATAAAATGGTTTTACATCGTTACTATTAATCACTTTTTTGAAAACTTTCGTAGTTCCATTAACCACTACTTCTCTTTTGGTAATTGTATAATTTACTATTCTATTATTAGAATCAAAGTTCGGTATTTTAGTTCTGTTTGGAAATCCTTTACTATTATATTGAGTACTAAAATCAATGTCGTCTTGATTTTCGAATATCTGCCCAGCACCTATGAACTGAGAACCCGACCTTATAATACCTAAATATCTACTATCTTCTTGGTCTCCAAAGGCTGGTACGGTTATAGAAACATCAACTAAGGCAATTGACGGTCGGTTTCCAGGTATCTTTAGTCCGTATGTTCTCGCTATATTATATATAGATGATTTTTGTTGAGCATACTGTAAAACAGTTTCTTGAACACTTCTGTCGATGTGATAATGTAAATTATCACCAATCGCAGCGTTTAAATCTAAAAATACAGAATAAACTGACGCGTCATTAAAATTATCAATTAATTCAGGATAATACTGACGTGTAAAATTAATAAGGTCTTGTCTTAAACCTTCAAAGTCTCTATCTGTATATGAAATTTTACGATTAGCCATTTACCTTAAATATTAATAATAATGAAATCTCTCGTATCAAATGTACTATCTTTAATTGAATAGTCTATCTTAACTTTGGCTGTG
>UEXL01000580.1_pt1 | contig 11527 bp, 20 predicted proteins | sample 1796671 | NCBI WGS metagenome assembly UEXL01 (sample SAMEA4772471, study PRJEB27181) | metagenome
TTGAAGAAGACCTTATCTTCATTAGTTAAACTAGTTATAGTATTGCGTGAGATAAATGCTATCAGCACAAGAAGCATTAATGATGCAAGCTGCTTATGACGAGCAGGACCGCTTGCAAGCACAGAACACCGCTGGACTGCTAGGAGCAGCTGGTGGTGGACTGATGGGAGCAGCTGCAGGAACAGTTCCACATAAAATTGGTACAGCAGTAAATGCATTGAAAGGTTCTCCTGCAACAGGAATGCGTTCAATGCGTCCAGGCTTTCGTGCAGCTGGTGGACTAACAGGAGCAATCCTTGGTGGTGCATTAGGTGCAGGAATGGCAACCATTATGAAATCAGAAAGCCCTGCTGCTCGTCTCATGGGTAAGCTTCAAGCAGGTGGAGATATTGATGAGTATGACCGTATGCAGCTAGCTAATGAACTAGCAAGCATCTACAACAATCCTTCTAAGCTGGGTATGTGATGGAATTAGACGAGCATCTCAAATCAAAAGTTAGATATCACCTTGGAATGAATGCAGGTGCACAAATCCCTGCTGGTGATAGAGCTCGTAGAAGAAGCAATGTCATTAATACCAGATGAACTCTGGTATAACGAGATTGTTTATCACATCAAACGTTGTGATATTGCATGGAAAGCTAGTGCTGCTATTCCAGACGATTACTTTGACCCAGATGGTAGCCGTATCCTGAACCCTTCACGGCAAGAAGTAATTGCTGGTGACGTTCAACGTACGATTAATACATCAGACCCACTGAAAGGTGATGAATACTTCCGTGAGATCTACCTTCGGAGGTGGATAGACTGGCTGAGACTTTGTATGTTCCTAATTATCGTCGTCCCGAGGTACGTCGTTATGCCTTTGAACGCTCAGGTTCGGAATTTATTATGGCCGTCCCTGGACCTGCAGATACAGCAGTGGGCTCACGTATAGCTTAATCAGATGTGGCGTTAAGTGTAGAATAGGCATAGGATATTTACTAAAAGTTATGACTCAGAAAATCACGATGGGTCGTGATAAGCGTCAAGATGCAATCGATGCTGAAAATGCACAGCGTCAAGCAGGGTCTAACCCGTTTGTACAAGGCATTGATGCTGTCATGGAAGAGGGTGTTGGTGGAGCAATTTCCCAATCACGCAATCGGTAATGTAAACATCATGCCTGCTGAAATGCTGCAAGGTAAAAACAGCAACTTCAGCCAGAAGAATGCTCCTGCAAATGCACCTCTAGAAGATATTCAATCAAACTGGTTCAGTAGATAACGAAGTATCAGCAACACAGCGTCCAGAAGAGGACCCTGAAAGTTTTGAGACTGATGCTCTAGACCGCCTCATGCAGATGTATGCAAAAGCTGCAGGCAATGCAGATGACAACTTGAACGCTGACAACCGAGGTATGTGATGGACAAAAGAGAATCAAATGCACGGATGCTTGACCCTGACAGGTTTAAAATTGCTAAAGACATGTCATACATGCCTGGCGGTCCAATGATGAATAACCCAATGAATGTGACAAACATGTCACCACAATTGGGAAGTATGGATGGTGTTAATCAGTATCCATATGGTGATAGTGGTGTTGAAATGGACAGCCGCATGGGTGCAGTAGGTCCTAGTTCTAATTCAGGCATGCCACAAAATATGGTGCGTGGAACTGGCTTCAACGGACAGCAGCCATACAACACACAGCAACAGCCCTCAGGCGCATCACAAGAGCCTATGGAAGGTGTTCGCCTCGGTCAAGATGCAATGAACCGTGGACTACCTGCTAACGAGTACATGGGTGTAATTGGACAACCAACACCTTTGCCTGGCAACCCAACGATGATGCAAGGTTCACAGACCAACGCAACACTCGGACTTGTAGGTTTTCAAAATCTTGATGGTGTCCAACCTCCAGGCTCAACACCGACTAAAATTAGTAAAAAGAAAGGTAAAAAGTAATGGCCGCTACATCTACTAATAAGCAACCACTTCTGGTTGACCACATCCTGCATTATGCAGTCAATCTAGACACAGCAATTAATGGTGACCTAGATGTCACTGGTACAAACACTGCTGTACTACTTGTTGATTCCACATCAGCAGATGGTGCAATCATTGAAGATATTTATACAATCGCTCGTGGCACAGTAGCTCACAAAGTAAACCTGTACTTGAGTAGCGCTAACGATTACTTGCGTCCTAATCAGGCTGCATACGTTGGTAGTGTGACTTCAGCAACAACTAAAGGTAATACTGTCCGTTGGGAAGAGATGCCTAAAACATTGGCACCTGTCCCACAAGTAGGTACTGAACCATTTAACCGTGCTTTGTATATTCCTAAAGGCAGGTCACTTTGGGCAGCACGTGAGTCCACAGCAAACGTAACTGATGCGCCAATCCTTGGTTGCCAAGGCGGCTGGTTCTAATGCCAAGGAAGCAGAACGGTTTCGGTAATCCGAAGTCGCTTGCTTTCAACGGTATTAGCAAACGAACTGATGTCAGTAAAAAGAAAGGAGCTGCTGGTCAATACCCAAGTGACCGGCGGTTTGGTTCTAGCGTACAGCGTTCAGTTATTGAGAAATATAATTTAGATAGCAACTGGACTAAATGGCGTAAAGGTTATGAGTATTACAACCAAGCTGCTTGGTATCGTCTGCAAGACTTGGACGAATTTTCTGGAGAATATAAAGACTCGCAAATCAAATCCAAACTATATCAAGGTACGCCGTACGAAGTTGATGTAGTATTTGATGGCTATAAGTTTGCAACAAAGAATGCAGATAGTAGTAATCACTATGTAATGAAACGTACACCTGTCACCTCATCTGACCTTGGAACGGTAACAGCTGTCTACAACGATGACCTCAAGTATCCTGAGTACAAAGCAAATAGAGAACTAAGGATACAAGGAAACCCAGGAGTAGATTCACGCTTACTACTACAGATGATTGGTGAGCGGATAACAGATGGTGAGACTGAAGCTACTCTCAACTATGTGCTTAATGAGAAAGAACATCCTGCACTGTATGTAGGCAAAACATTTGAGGAGCCAACAGAAGTCAAGGTAAGCGTAGATACCTCAACCATTTTGCTCAATCAAGAGTTCGAGAACCCTCAAGACTTAGTAGGTAAAATCGTATGGATTAAAAACTTCTTTGTTGAGAAACCTATATCATCATTCCTTGAGTTTGAGTTTATAGATGCACCATACTATTTTGGTGCAAGAACATTAGATAAAGTGAGCAACGTAGAACTAGAGGTACTAGACCCCGACAGCGAAGTTCTACCACCATCGCTGTATGACATTACAACACTACCGTCTATCTTTACATCGACTGATGCATCTTATACAGTCAGCGGTCAACATATATTTCAAAAGAGTTATATCAAAAGTATTTTGGCAGACAGTATCTAACAGCAGATTTAGTTTCAACAGAGGTTGACTTAGCTTCATACAGTATCTTGCCTTTTAGGATACTTGGAGTTCAAGTAGATGGGTCACGCTTAGAGTTTACGTCAGTACCCTTTACATCAGAGTTAAAGATGTACTCACCACCAGATGGAAACTCAACACTAGTATTTGCAGATTATAGTTTTACAAAACTAAGCATTGATGAATACGACGGTAACTACTATCACGCTCTAGGTAAACCAGGTGATTCACCATGGATGAACTTAGATACAGACGTAGACCCATGGATGGATGAAGTATTTACGACAGGTAATGCTCTGCGTCCTGCTACTACATATACCTGTAGCTGTCCTAATCATTCACATGCCATCTTACGTGCTCCACAGCAGACACAAGATGACGGCACACGCAAGATTAACCGACAGCGTCGTTACCCAATGCCTACAGTCTTAGGTAAGTCAGACTTTGATGCCATTGGTACAAACTCTGCTGCTGGTTTGATTGAAAGTTGGGAAAGTAGAGAACATAAGATGGCTTCAAGATGTGTAAGCACAGTATTGCTGCAATGTTTATTGACAAATTAAAAGTCAAAGAGCCTAACAGTTATCCAACAGTAGATGCACGAATAGCATTTGAAGAGAAGTTAGTTAAAGAGATTGAAGAAGTTGCTGCAGAGTTTGGTGTCTCGTATAAACGTGGTGGCATAACAACGCTAGAAGTTATCTTTGCTCTTGCTCAAGGTTTAAATCTAGATGAAGTGGAGACAGCATACGTAATGCTAAACAGTAACTTCTAGAAAGATACAATAGTAGAAGTAGTACTGATAGAGTAGCGTGACTACATCTTACGACGTTGAACAACAATCTTCTGATGGCTCAGTAATGCCAGGTCACAATTCTGAAGGATTTCAGACTTGGAACCCTAGTGTAGGTCTTCACTTCAAAGCTGCTGCTAAAAACGTGAAAGCTACGGTGGAATTGTTGGAGCTCTACAAGATTTACAATCAGATAGTGGAGCAACAGTTAAGTCATATCCAGAAAACTTTGCTGGCATTATTGCTGCTATTCAAGATTTAACATTAGCAGGTAAATCTCCAGGCTCAGATACAGGAGAGAAACCACCAGGTGGCGATGTAATTATCAATCCCGACACAGGATTTCCTGAGTGGATTATTACTGAAAAGCCTATGAACGGTCAGCTCTGGTTTGATACCAGACAAGGACGTTTGTTTGTATGGCAGGAAGACGACTGGTATCAGACAAACGGTGCTGATGGCTTACCTATCATCACTGATGATGGAAGCGCACCAGAAGTTGATTATGTAGTACCAGGACAATTCTGGTACGACAAACTTAATAATAATCTTTACATTTGGGCAGGAGAGAGACTGAGCCAGATGGTTCTCAAGTATGGCGTTTACTTGCTGACTTAGACCAGGACTTTTTACAAACGACAGCTACTCTACCTCTAAGCATCATTGCTCCAAAGATTGAAGCAGCAAGCAGTACTGATGATTTAAACTATATTCCTACAGATGATGCCAGTCTATTTACAGTTCAGAAGGACTATAACGAATTTGTCTTTGCGTATCTTGTAAATCTAGACAAAGGAGTCACAGACCTTGATCCTGTCTATGTAAGTGATACTCCTCCAGCTCAAGCTGACGTAAAGCCAGGGCAGCTGTGGTACGACACAGAAGCGTTGGAGATGAGTATTGCGTATGAAGACGATGATCGTATCCAGTGGGTACCAGTTAGTGCTGCGTATAACTATGATGATGACCTTACAGACATCCGCTCATTAGTAACAACCGAGACAAGACTACGGGAACAAGCGATTCACAGGCTCCAACTACAAGTAGAAAACTTTGATATTGCTGATAATGCTGAGATTGCTCACCTCGGTAATCTGATTACAGACTTAGAAACAAAGGTAGATAGAAAGCCAGTCGTAGATATGACTGGGTATGTAACTAGTGATGAGTACAGTACATCTACAAGCCAGCTGATTGAACGTCTAGTCAACCTTGAGACTGCTACTCCTGATTACTCGTCACTAATGAGTAAAGCAGCAGAAGCTGACCACGCTGCTCTTGAAACAGTCATTGCTAGTAAAGCAACTCCTGCTGATGTAGCAGCTGTAGAAGCACAAATCCCTGATGTATCTAACTTCTTAGTACAGCAAGATATTGTAGATGCTATTTCAAATATCACAACAGAGTATCTACCACGCACAGGTGGCGTCTAACGGGTAGTTTCCGCTTACAGAAGAATGACTATGCCTTACCTAGTTTGGACTTCTCAGGAGCCAGCTGGTACAGCCGTAAAGCATTTAAGCTCACAGCCAATGCTCCTACTTCTGCTGATACTACATTTGGTACAACAGATAACCCTTGGGAATACGCTTGGGAGTTCGGAGCAGACGAAGATTTCTGCTGGATTTATAATGATACAAACAAAGTGTTTAGTATCACCAAAGAGGGACCTGCTTGTAGCACTCTCTACTTAGGTGATATTGGAGACAACACTAACAACGGTCGTGTAATTCACAATAAAATAGATGTGAAGGAACGGCTCAATACTTATCAGACGGCATTCGAAAGTATCCGTCAAGCAGTTAGTAGCTCAACTGATTACGCAAGCCTTAAGTCGGGGCTTCTTACCGCATTAGCAAACGTTTAATACCATGGCCGCATTTCAGTTTCCAGATCCCGCAGTACAAACAACTGTTGTTAATCCTTTAACCGGTAGTACATATCAATGGAAAGAACCCCCAGGTAAGTGGGTAGTCACTGTAAAGATGCGTGACGTTGGCGACATCATCTGGGAAGGGACAATCCGCCTAACCCTATCGGTGATTACAAGCTGTGGTATAGCACTGACACACTTGAGCTTTACTTCTATTACTGCGATGCTAATGGAGTATGTGCTTGGCTACCTACATCAGTACCTATTCAAGTACTTGAAGACCTTAATGCGTTTGCTGCTCAAGCTGAAGTAGATATTGACCAGCTTCAATACAAACAGCAGTTGCTTCAGAATGCCCTAGACCAGATTTATCTTGACCAGCAGGGGGGCAGCTACGTTAATAAGGTAGGTGGCGACACGATGGAGGGTCAGCTCATCATCAATGGTCCCCGTAAAGCTGGTGATGATGTTGATAATCCTAAGCTTGTATCGTCCGTAAAGGTTCTCAGCATTGATAATGCCCAGAACAGCTCACTACAGCTAAGGCATAGTGGTAACGCCAAGGTCTATGTTGGCGATACTGACATCTCAATCGCTAGTGATATTAAGTTTAATCGAGCAGTAGGTTCAGTTGTAAAACTAATGTTCAAGATCTACTAAACATTGGTGAATCAGAGATTGCTTACTTAGGTCGAAGCATTGAAGACGAAGATCTTATAACCAAGAAATATGTAGACGATACTAAAGACTTCCTTCAAAACGAAATCATCGAGCTAGAAGAAGAGATTGAAGCTATTGCTCCTTCTACTGGAGCGTGGTAAGTGGACATTTACTGCTGTCGGAACTGTGGGGCAGCCCGGTCAGTTCACGATGTATGACGATGATTTTGGTAACGGCAGCCCACCGGTCTATTCAAAAGTGCCAAATCAATTTGGTTTAACGAATAGACAGTGAAGGCACATCTCACGCATTTGGTGATGTTGACGACGGCGAACTGCTTGAGATTTTCGATGGTTCACCTGAATTCGGTCTATACGAAGTCGTAGGACAAGCACGACGAAACACAGGGTGCAAATAGCTTCTGGGTCGTTGATGTCAACTTCATCCGTACAAACAGCTACAACTGCTGTAGGTCCAGGTGAACTTTGTCGCTTCAAGATCTTCATGGCACCTACTGGCGGCGACGCTAGCAGCTTCGTGCTGAAGAGTGGCGATAAGATGACAGGCAATCTCGCCATTGATACAAGCGACTGATGGATCGACCGATGTTGAAGCAAGACTGACAATTAAAGGTAGCCGACCAACACACACTGACGCCGCTGCAACAATTAAGTTTGATAATGAACAGGCAACACAAAAGGGCTTTTTAACCTATCGTGCTATGGGCACTAGTGGCTACTTTAAGGTTAACCAAGATTTAGACCTAAGCAATAAAGGCTTACTTTCAGTAGGTCAGATTCGTATGCAGCCTGGTTTAAATTTTATCGGATCTGGCAGTGAGTCACGAATCAAGATTAATAACGGTAGCAATAGTGAAGCAGGCACAGAAATTCAACGCCCTGGAGACAATAGGCGTACATTTGCTATCAAAGGAAAAGCAACTGGTAGTAACGTCGTTGAAGACTTTTTCTGGGTGTACGGAAATGGTCCAAGTGTCGGTGACGCAATCAATTACACAGGACTAACGACTCAAGACAACCACATTGCCACTAAGAAATACGTTGACTCTAAAGCAGGCGGTGTAGACATCGATTGCTCTACTAGCGGTCGTAGCAAAGGCGATATGTGGTATTGCTCGACCGATCAAGTCCTTTACATCAAGGTGAGCTGATGGCTAATAAAGCGTTCCCAACAATCCCTGGAACGATTGAGATTCCAAGTGGTGTGGAGGATTTTAAGACTAAAAGCAAGTTGTATGGACTGCTTCAGACTGGCGTTATCTAAGTAGCGTCAATATAAACTACGGTCCTGCTGCCGGACAAACTTGGGAAAGTGACGAGACCTTTGAAATCAGGCGGCAAGAAAACATGTACCAACCTCAGCAAGACTCTGGTTTTATGGTATTTGCTAATGCTGCTACTCAACGCTCAACCGTTTTTTATATGGATGGAAAAAGCCGTTGGATGCCTGCTTCAGTTTTTAACGGTATAGGATTTGAAACGTATCATCAACATAACAGTGGTCCCCAAGATCATGAAGTATATCTAGCAGAATATGCTGTGATCTTCCGAAGCAGAACTGGCAATGGGACCAGATACTACGGTTGGAATACTGGTTACACCAGCAGCCCTGGTCATCAAAAATATAAATTCGATCGTATCCAGACCAGTGATAGTCACGTCAATGAAATCCGTGCCTGGGGTTCCGATTGGTTATATCAAGGTCTTGTCGTGACATTAAGAACTGGAGATAGCGGAAGTTCAAGATCTGATGAGAGTTACATCACTATCTATAACATGAAAGTAGGCTCTAAATTTTCTACGGTTGGCGGTCAATATCGATACCTACCATTGAAAAACCGTAGCGCAAGCAACCGTGATGGAAGCGTAGGTAACAAAGGATTTTCCAACCCGTTTGAAGTATGAGCTTGAAACACTTTAGTTAAGACTACTAAAATAGTAATAGGCATTTTATAGCACAGGATATGGCAGCCGTATTCCCACAAGATACCACACAACCGTGGAATAACAATGATGTTACTTATAAGTATGACGCTAGTGAAGACCGCTGGTATGTTGTAAGTACAACTGCAACTGATCAAGTTGTAGGTGACATTGTAGATTTAAACAATGAGCTAAATGACCTTGACCTACAGAAGGTGCTTGATAACGGCAATGTTGCTGATAAAGATATTGTTTTAACAGATGCTGTTGATGATTTAATTGATATCTCACCAACAGAAGGGCGCATCGTTATCGCAGTGATGCTGATGCTAAAACGCCTAAACTTACTCTGGCTCACTTTGGTGACCACGATGAAGGTAACCGCAAAGCTGAAATCGAACTAGATGAGAACGGCACAAGACTTGACTTTGAAATGTCAAGTGAAGTCAAAGATGTTCACTTTAGATTTGGTGATGATGAGAAACTTATCATTAACCACGAAGGTGATGCTGAGTTTACCGGCAAGGTAAAAGTCGAGCCAGGTACTGAAGGCAGTGAAGTAGTTACTTATCAACAGCTAGCTGAATTAGATCAAGAGATTGAAGACATTCGGCCATCGATTGACCGTGGTGAGTGGACTTATACTCCTGGTGATGAGAATATCACTACAGGCCAGTACATTGCTTATAAGCGTAAAATTGATGGAACATACTGCAATGAGCTTTACGCCGCATGTTTATTAACAGCAGGTGATGACTCAAATGCAAAGTCAGAGTGTAATAGAAAATATATGGAATGTGGGATTGCAGCAGATAGTGATGAACCAGACTTCTACGCAAATTGGGAATATTGTGATTTTATTAGACTCCATAGAACTGATGTGAATGGAAGGCTACATACATTCAGTGATGCAGAAGGTGGAATGTATGTTGAGATCTTTAACAATGATGGCTCCGGTTTTGAGTTATATCAGATTATTCCCAATGGTGTTGCTAATAGTGGCGGACAAATAATCGGTCTGTATGTAACTCACGTCCATTCTGAAGGAACCCCAAACGGGAATGCCCGTGTGAAACTGTTTGAACTAGCTTCAGCTAATCCTGTGGATTACGTCAAGAAAGCTGGTGATACTATGACGGGAAGGCTTTTTGTTGATGTAAGTGCGAAAGATAAATCGGACGGACTGGCAACGATAGGAGCAAAATCTGGCGATTACAGTTCTTTAGTTTGTCAAAACAGTAGTAAGGTAACTCAGTTCCGTGTTAAAAATAACGGACAAGTACAGGCAGGCACAGACGCCAGCAATGCTTTTATGGCGATTGATGACAATGATGTGGTTACTAAAAAGTATTTAAATGAAAAGGGCGGTATCCCAGGTTCACCTTATAAATTTACAACTAAGGCAAAGAAAGACCACGTTAAGCCCTGGTGAGATGATGAAAGAAAGTAGTGGTGTATATCACTGCCACCTAACTGATTTGAATGGAGTGACTCATTTTCCTTCTAATAACAACACAGATTGGACTGGCAACTGGTTTGTATTCAAGATTTACAATGGGACTGGGCAGAAAATAGTTGCTCATACTGGTACAACTGTGTGGGCACAAGGGAAGGACGGCTATTTAGCTTGGAAGAATGATAATAGCTTTTTGACTACTACATTAACTGTAGGTAAAACTTACTTCCTAGCAGATGGTTTGTTCCTTAGCTACTAAACTAGATACAATAGAATTGACGGTCTAATACGAACGAATGGCCACATTAAAAGTTAGAGGTATTCACTCAGCTGATACAGCATCAGAGTTCTCCTCTGATGAAGTAGGAACAATTGATGATACCTTCCTGTTCCCCAAGTGGTGGGACAAAAAGCAAACAATGTTGAGTACATTCGTGTATTTAAATGCACATCACCCGTGCTTGTGATGACATTGATATTGTCATCCCTGCTAGTTCTGATGTAGAAATCCGTGGTGACTATGACGGTAACGTCACCTTCCGTATTGACTACCACCGTGGTGTCAAACGGATGGCACTTACGGCACACGACTCAACAGTTGATGCGGAGTACATCTTCCCAACACGTCTAGTCAAGACCTACTTATAAAGAGTATGGCGCTGGACCTGTTGCTTGTTTCTCAGCTTCACCAGTGGTTCTTGGGCAACATTTGTTATTGAGCATCGTCCAAATTTAGACCTTGGCGGTTACGAACTAGCCGATGGTTTCTATGACCTCAACCTCGAAAGCGACCTTTACGACTTGAATTAATTATGGCTGACCAACTTAAATTACGTGGTGGCCCAACTGCACAAGCCCAAGTCTTTGTGGGTGCTGAGCGGGAGGTCACTGTAGATACCGGACTTAAAGCACTCCGTATCCACGATGGTGTAACCCCAGGCGGACACCTTGTAGAACTTTCGACAAATGCTACTAGTAGCCGTAGTGCTGCTGCTGCTTCTAATGAGACAGCACGTGAAGCCCTGCGTGTAGCACTTGAAGCTGCTATTGCTACTGCTGAAGCTAATCGTGCTTCTGCTATTACTACTGTAGAAACAACATTAGCAACAGGCGATAGTACAACTCTTGCCTCTGCTAATACTTACACCGACACTAAAGTCAGTGAACTACTGGGTGGCTCACCTGAGCTGCTTAATACTCTTAATGAGTTAGCGGAAGCAATTGGTGATGACGCTGATTTTATTACAACCATTAACGCATCAGTAACTGCTGTACAAGCAGATGTAGATGCTAATCAGTCCGCTGCTGAAGCATCTATTGCTGCGTTAACTACAGACGTAAATAGCAATGAAGCAACAGCACTTGCTGGACGGGCTGCTTT
>UEXL01000346.1_pt1 | contig 11519 bp, 22 predicted proteins | sample 1796671 | NCBI WGS metagenome assembly UEXL01 (sample SAMEA4772471, study PRJEB27181) | metagenome
GCGGGTTCGAGTCCCGCTCGCGCTACCAAGATAACACTAAAAGAAATTTATTTATAAAAGAAAAGAGATATGAAAATGATGAGATCAATAGTTTACAACGATGTTGAGATGCTTAGATGCGATGAGGAAAAGGGGCGCTATGAGTTTTTCGTCCCGATTACAGATAGTTTTGAAAAGCTTCCAAAAGGACGCAACCCTAGGGCCACAGATCCTGGGTCGAAAACCTATAAGAGTATGTTGAGTACTTTGGCCACCGCCCCGGACAAATTTGAAGATTTTAATCGAGGGGTACAAGCCACTGCCACTGCCATTCAGTATGATGTAACCAACAAGCGTGTTATTGTTACCCTCAATCCCGAGCGCAAGGACGGCAATTTTGATGGCGGACACTCGCAGGACGCAGTGTACGAAAAGAGGGCAGAAATCCCACCCGGTGTTGCACGACTTCGGATTGACTTTTATTGCGCCGACCTCTCAGATGAAGAAATTCAGAGTATTGCTTACGCGAAAAATGATCAAAAAGCCCAAGAGCCCCGAAATCATGCAGATCTCAACGGTAGTTTCGCTAACCTAAAGACTGCTCTCGGTCCTACAGTGTGTAATAATGTGTCGTTTTTTGACGGCGACCCCGGCAATTATCGTGTAGAGTACCTGATTGACTTAGAGATTGCGGCTACGGCAGGTGTTGCCGCCAAGTTCTTTACTCAAACACGCCTATCGAAGTTCACCAGCGTAGCCAGCTTCTACCGCAAGGGTGCTGCAAAGAAAGTAGAATGGCATGGAAAGAGGCAGGGTGATCTAGCTCGATTGTGCGCGGCCCCTAACCCTCTGATGCGGGATGTCGTTCACCTATGGGATTATGTGACAGAGAAGAGTGAGTGTTTTTACGATTCCGAGGTGAAGAAGGGTTCATACATCCGACTTGCAGTGCATAGCAATCCCCTCGTCCACCGCGGTCGCGACGTAAGACAGACTTTTTCGGGCACCACAGTAGAAAATTGTCTCCCAAAAACAATGCGTTTGATGATTACGGAGGGCCTACTTCGGCATGAACTCAAGTTCGACCGCGAGACTAACAGCATCACGTGGAGAGATTCCCTAGAGTCTGCCAAAAAGAGGTATGAACTAGAGGCTCACACGGTTATTAAATTCTTGAATAGGAAGTGGGCCGAGTGGTCCAAGGAAGGCAAGTCAGCCCGAGACTTTTCAGAAAACACAGAAATCTGGGAGTATGTGGCACAGTTACTAGCTTAAAGAAGGCTGCCAGGGGTTCGCCTCTGGCAGCATAATCTCGGGCTCAACTACCTCGCCGTCTCTCTGTAACTATATAATATGATCCGGGGTAGTTCAATGGTAGAACGTCCGACTGTTAATCGGGTGGTTGTTGGTTCGAGTCCAGCTCCCGGAGCCAAAAAAAAGCTTGACAATCCCGCCCGGGCGTGGTAATATATACACAATGAAAGATTACAAGCCACAAATTACGATGCTTAAAGTAGAGATAAAGAACAAAGAGGAAAGCGTCCTCACTGTAGATCTTAGCGATGACTTCGTGAGATGGTTCAAGAAAGAGAAAAACCTCAAACGCTGGGCACCTAAACAGTTTCAAAACTGGCTAATTGAGGTGCTACAGGGGAATACAACGAAGAGTTAGCCGCCGCTTACGAACTTAGGAGTATACTCACAATGACTTACACCCTATGGGGCAGTAACTCAGTAGGTCAGAGTAGCGTTCTTATAAAGCGCCGGTCGCGGGTTCAAGTCTCGCCTGCCCTACCAATACGCTCCCGTAGCTCAGCAGGATAGAGCAACGGCCTTCTAAGCCGTGGGTCATAGGTTCGAATCCTATCGGGAGTACCACAGACAAGGAATCACATGGTTACTAGAAAAAGACATCTTGCAAAGGCGCTAACGTGGCGATTTGTGGCCACCTTCATTACCGTCATTACAACTTATGTAGTAACTGGTAGTCTTCGCGACGGCCTATCTGTCGGGCTCCTCGATACTGTTATAAAATTCGCAGCGTATTACTCTCACGAAAGACTTTGGTATAGAAGTAAGTGGGGCGTGGGAGAATAGGAGTACCTACTGTATGCTAACCTTTATCGGATGGACAATCATCATGGTAGTGGGAATTTATTTTCTCGTTGAGTTTGACGAAGACACTAAATAATATGTGGTGTTTCAGAACTTTAAGCCCGGAGACTTGGTTCAATATCGCAGAGATCCGGGCAGGCTGGGTATAGTCTTGACAGTAAATTGGACTTCAAGACAAGCACAGGTTTGTGAGATTGTTATAGTTCTTGATGTAACATACCCCAATGCAATTGGGGAGAAAAGATATACACACGTTGATTATTGGCAGAAGATTCCTCAAAAACCTATTTAGTAGGTGGAAGAGAGTAGAGAGCTAACCGACGAAGAATTAGAACAAGTAATCGGTGGAGCAAATCGGCTGCACTTTTTAGAGTGGGCCGCAAAGACATACAATCTCCACCGAAAGGAAAACTATGAGAAACAAAGAAATAAAGAACCAGCGTGGACAAGGGATGACTGAGTATGTTATTATTCTTGTATCTATCGCAGTTGTATGTATTGCGATCGCTGTACAGTTCGGCGGAAAAATCCAAGAACTGTTCGAAACAGCAGACACAGAAATCGACACTGTTGACGATGGACTCTAGGAATCATGGCGCTGCTTATGTTTTTACTGCAAGTGTATATCTTGCGGTCGATGCGCTTCCACGAAAAGCCAGTTCGAGAATTCCTCCAACAAAGGCGGGGCCAAAATCCTTTTCGTGCGTTCAACGGCGCACAAATTTGTAGACTCCAACAATGGAGCTTATGTTTACTCTGTATGCTTTGTTTGTTGTCTGTGCGTATATCGGCAGTCGAGGCTGAAGAGCTGCGCTTGGCAGAGTGCGATGATTACTACGTAGAAATAATAGAAATTCAGGATCAGCGGCAAAAGTTTCAAGACGGCGCGAACATGTTGATGAAAATGTTTGAGCTTGATTTGGTAACGAAAAAAAAGCTTGACAACACGCTCTGGATGTGGCATAATATAGAGAATAAGTTAAGAACGCAGGTTACGTCGCTCTACGACAACGCCTATGCGAAAGGATGTTTCGATGAAAGTATCAGAACTGAAAGAGGGGATGCTCCTTAGATTCAAGGAGCCTCGAATTTATAAATTCCTGCGCGATAGTGGTGAAGATTTCTGGCTGGAATGTGGAAAGTTCGACCCTCGCCGTACCTTAAAATGGACGTCCCGAGGCCAGCCCCTCATGATTTATCTCGGCCAGAGAAAAATGTCCGATCCTAGCTACTACGGGGCCTACTTCAATGTGCGAGAAGTATCTATTGATGGAAAAGTTGCATGGATGTGGCCCGATTCGTGGCGATATGTGGAGGCAGTGTGAGTTTTAAGTTCAAATTAGGTGAAATAGTTCAAAAAATTGAAGAGCCCGGGCAAGATTTATATCGCGTCATTGGGCTTTTGTTAGAGGGCCGGATCAATGTTAGAAGCCTAAAAACACATTCCGCGAGGATTGTGAGTAGTGAGGAATATGAGCGCATTGATATTCCCATTGAGGAGTACGATTATTAAATGATTAAAGTGGGCGACCTAGTGAAACTGATCGCAGAATACGATACTTTTCACAAAGCTAAGGGTCTTGTCGTCCAGAGAGTAGAAGACCTAGAACACATACAGGGTGGTTATTATTTTCGGGTTCTACTGTTGTGTGGAACTTTGATAATCGGACTTCCCGATGAATTAGAATTATTAGAAAATGAAATGGAAACAAAGAGTTAAGAGATGGGCCGAAGAGGGACTCTGTCTCGGTGTGGCCGCTGTTGTTTTGGTAGCATTAAATTATAAAACCTTTTTGAGGAATAGAGATGATCGTTGGAGATAAAGTACAACACTACGGAACGGGCTCAATCGGCACCGTTATTGATTTAACCCATGAGGTGAGCACACCCTTTCAGCAAATGTGCGTGCAGTGGGAAGACGATTTAGCCCCGCACAAAGATTCATGGGAAAGGAGCGAAGCGCTCTCTATTATTCCCCATGAGCCCTACGTTTATAGCTTTCCAGATTAGTGCTTGACAGCAGCCGCATTCCGTGGTATGATGTAATCACAATGGAGGTGAATGATGGGCTATCGCTCTCAAGTTTTGTTGGCTATCGGAAAAGAACTTACACCCTTTCTGCTTCTTGCGACTTCGCAATGTAAAGACGCAGAAGAACTTGTCTTTAAGGACCATGACACTTTTGATAAGCAATATTGCGGCGGGTGGCTCTTTCGCTGGGACGACATCAAGTGGTATGACTCTTACGAGGGAATCGCTGCTATTGAGAAGTTCATCATGGAGGCCACATCGGACGAGTATCAGTTTGAAGTAGATGGGGTGATACAAAACTCCAGTGAATACATCAGGTTCGTTCGTGTGGGTGAAGATACCAACGACATTGAGATGCACGGTGATGGCTTCTGGGACATTCACGTTAGCCGCCACATCGAGTGTTAGTGATGGATTTCAAAGTAGGCGACTTGGTGGCCCTGAAAGACTACCATAACGGACCAGTTGCGATAGTCTTATCTACCGCAGCACTGTGGTTAAACCGAATGCAAATTGAATATATATGCGATGGCGAACGCGAGATGATAGACCCTCGCCATTTGAAGGTAGTGAGTAGAAATGAAACCCGGTGATTTAGTAGGCTGGTCAAAGATGGCAGTCGAATGGATAAATGGAGCCCTAGAAAAGGAGCAAGGGGATGTAGCAGGCCTTGTTGTTAGCTTCAAGCCCTCCAATCTGCACCGTCATCGAAAAAACGGCTCACACCGTCGCGTGGTGCTTACGGATGGCGAGGAAGACTTCATTGTAGCAGAAGAGTTTTTGGAGGTAATCAGTGCAAGTAGGTGACTTGGTCAAAGCGCGCGTCTTCCGCTCTGATGATGTAGGAATCATAGTGAAGATCTATAGCTCAGAGAATCGATGGCTTCAGGAAGCAGAGGTTCATTGGCTTAATGATTTGGGAGAGGGCGTCAGTTGGATGCACTTAAGAGACTTGGAGTTAGTCAGTGATGCAAATAGGTGATTTAGTTAAGTATTATCCAGGCTTGATGCACCCCGAAGCAGAACGTCTTCTGCTTGGGGTTATTGTTGAGGTAGGCGATGATGGTGTTGTCATGGTTCAGTGGCCCGGCAATCCACCCGCGCATGAGCTAGAGTTTGCTCTGGAGGTTGTAAGTGACTGTAGGTGACGCCGTTATGGTGCGAAAAGGACGGTATCTTTTTTCTCTCCAACGCGAAGAAAGTGAGGAGCGCTGGGCTTGGAGCGAGACTTTCGGAGTCATAACAGACATACGACGGCCCAGAGGCGCTTATCCAAGTGAGATTGAGAGAGAATATAGAGTTTACACCACAGACGGCAAGCATGATTGGTGCCACGAAGACGATCTATCCAAACCAGAATAGTGCTTGACAGTTGAGCCCACCCGTGCTATAGTGTAAGCATGATGACGAAAAAGCCCTCCCAACAGTTCCGTTTCTCCCCCGGTGATTTAGTGAAATTTCATCATGGCGTTCCGTTTGGCGATGTCCGATCCCACGAGATTGGCCTTATTACACGGCGAGACATCCATGACCTTCACGAACCCGCTGTTTTTCTTACCTTCCCAAATGCATCGGGAGAAGAATATCACTACTATGATTTAGAACTAACAGAGTGGGAAGCTGCCGGAAGTATAGAGGTGCATCGTGCGTAAGAAGCCTAAAATCGGAGACATTGTAAAGTCCACCGTACTCACGGAGAATATGGCAGGCTATGTTGTGGGCGTCGAGGGCATTCATATCTGGGTGCGCTACTTTGACGATGCCCCCAAAGGCGAGTCCTGGGATGTTTATACTAGACGGTCTAACGTAAGGGTCATAAGTTATGCAAGCTCACGCTGATTTAAGAATCGGAAGTTTGGTCCGTTGGTACGGCGGCGACTATGATGGTCCAATGATAAGAAGAAAATGGAGATTGTACAACGACCGTAAGAATATAGTGGAAATATCATATTTCGTGGAGTACAAGCAAGGTGCGCTACCACTTTGATGATGGCCCAAGAAGTCCTTGTTTATACTAGACGGTCAAATGTAAGGATTGTAAGTCATGCAAGAGATTAAAGCCGGAACCCTCCTTCGTTGGCATGGAGAGAATACAAGCGACTGGGACGTAGATGATGTTGGTCTTGTTGTAGCAGCGGGCGAAGAGCAGCCGTGGATATTTGAGATTCACTGGACTGTGATTGACCATGTAACTCAGTTTGTGGCTGAAGATATAAGAGAGGCCCTTGACGAGGGACGAATGGAGATTGTAGGATGAAAGTTGGCGACCTAGTATCAACAAAATCCAGACGCATTATAGGCGTCATCATCTCCACCGAAGCAGGGGTGGAAACTACTTTACCTAGACATCGCGTACACTGGTCCCACCCCAAAGTAAAAAAGAATCCTGTCTGGATTAACGAACGTCATTTAGTGAGAGTAACATGAAAATCGGTGACTTAGTAAGAAGAACTTATGGCGAAGGACATCGCCCCACAGGACTAATTGTGGGATGGGAGCACAACAGACGCCACACGCACGCATTAATACAGTGGACATCAGGACGTAGTTATATATTGAGTGTTGACTATCTGGAGGTAATCAGTGGAAATCGGTGACTTGATAACTTATGTAGATTCCAGCGGAGCCACGGACAGTCCGCGTGAACTTGGAATCATTACAAAGGACGATCATTACGAGAATGAGAATTATTATTATATTGTCTGGCTCACAGCCGCCAATCAAGGTTGGTGGGACAAGCGGCACTTGAAGGTGGTAAGTAAAAATGAAAATCGGTGATTTAGTAAGAGTTGTTTATGATGGTACCGTGGGACTTGTGGTGCGCGTCTCGGGAAGCCGGAGTCAGTGGATATATCTCCACACTGGCGAGTCATTCAAGCAGGACTATCTGGAGGTGATAAATGAAACTCGGTGACTTGGTAAAGGCAAGCCCTCAAGAGTGGTGGGAGATAAACCCGGAAGATAACACCTTTATTGGTGTTGTAACTCACTTAGGTGTGGATGATGAACTCCTGCGCGGGTTTCCTGATAAAATTGTTGTCCTTAACTTTGGGGATGACGATGGAGTCTTCCGCCCCACTGACTGGAAGTTTGAGGTAATCAGTGAAAATCGGTGACCTTGTAAAGCTAATAAACAATTTGAACCTTGATTGGATGCGCGCATATGCCGTTAAGACCTTGTTAAGTCCGACCCGGCCCAACGGCCAATTTGGTTGAAAAGTGGGATTGCAAAATCAGTCGGCCTGGATGATTTCATGACAGTTGGTTTGTGGAAAACCCGACACGCCGAAGTTGTGCTGGATAGACTCAAATGACTTGACAATTGCGTCTCGCTGTGCTATTATGTAAATAACAATGGAATAGATGATTTGCACTGTTGTGAATATGAGTTTGACCTACCTCAACCAGAAAGCGTTTAGCAGGGGCAAGATTAACGAATGTCCCGATTGCGTAGAAGAACTCGGAACCGAAACAGCAGTAAAGTATCTGGGCTGTGCTTCTGCGGATGGCAAGATGGGGGGAATCTCCATTCTTGCGTTTGATACGGATGAAGCACGCGAAAACTATAGAACCGCGTGGAACAATAATAATGGTATGCACAAGGAAAAGTCGCTGCACTGTCCGGCTCTAATACCCCTATGAGTGGTATGTCATTTCGCCAAGTAGGCGAGAACTTTGGAAACTCTAACCATAAAGGAAAGCTATAAAATGATAAACAATAGATGAACTAGAAACCGCCGCACTTGAACGCCTAACCGAAGACCGACGATTGTCCGGAAGCTTGGGACCAGAAGTAGAGGAAATGTTGCAGTGGCTGGCGTCTTTTGGGATGAAGAGGAACAAGATATACCTCAGTTGATGCCTATCCTGACCTAAACTATAACATTGTTGCTGCGAGCATCTCTGATGAACACTACGCCTGATGGACGCCACATCGTATTATATCCTCCGACGATTACACAAGGAGCGGGAAATAGAATTTACGCTGTCTCTGGTCCACTATGGATTGAAGTGCCCGAGGGAACTACTCTTACTGATGTTCAAGAGTTGTTTTGTTGGGGTAAGGAAGCTCGCCAGCATTGGGATAAAGATTATTCAGAGGATGTGAGCATTCAGGTCACAGGCTCCAAAGGCCAGAAGTATACAGTTACCAAAACGGTCCCAAATGGAATGCACTTGTCGGGGCTTCGCGTATAGGCGTGATTGTAAGCATGTCCAACAGCTTCGTATGTTGATTAAGGGTTGACAAACCCGCACCGCCGTGCTAATATATACAGACGATGAAGGAAGGGCCACCATGTTACAGCGAATCAATAACACTATCGGTCGAATCTTAGCTGGGGATGAAACTTCCTGGGATTTTGGATTTCTGGAATCTGTGAAAGAGCAGGTGGAGAAAAGTTCACCTTGTCTCCGAGACAAAAGAAACTATTGGGGAGATTGAAGGTCGCTGGTCTGACGAAGCCTAGCCGCACGCGCCACATGGCAGAATGAGTGGAATGAGGAAAAGGCAGAAAAGTTCGCTATAGCCCTCCGTTACTATCAGAAGACTGGCTACTATAGCAATATTGTTTCTAAATATCTTGACCAACTGGCGAAATCGGCGGCATTCCCAGAGAAAGAATACAACAAGCTAGTATTGAACAAGTACGCAGCGGGCGTGATTCGTAACATTCAGAGTGAAGGCAAGTTCGCTGTCGGCTCATCCGCTGTATTCCGAGCAACCATTATCGGGGACCTTCGTAATAAACCAGTTATCATTTTGAAGTATGGGAATGAAGACACAGTTCAATCCCATGCAAAGGGCGCAAAGCCAGTACAAGTATTGCCAATTGGGTCGTCCGACCCTATTTGGACAGAAGAGCGTCATCTTAAGAAAGCTCAAAAGCGTAAGTCGGACAAGGGGTGACAAAAGATTAAAAAATAGGATTCAATGACAGCCATGAATCCATGATGTGCCTAATATGAAAAGGCATCGAAATATGTTAAAAGTTGTCTAGGCAGCATCCCCTGAAAAGAGGGTGCCTCCCCTTTCAAGTAAAACTAAAATAAAGGTTGACAGCGCCCCTAAAATGCGCTATAATGTTTACATAAGCTAGAGACTAACCCTCCAACCCGGAGTGACAAAATGAGCTACAACCGAACAGTCCGATGCAGCAGTTGTTACAAAACTGGACATAACCGAACTGGTTGTCCTGAGCTAAAAGCCGCATGGGAACAAGACCCTGAAAGCTGGCAAGGAAAGCAGTGGCAAAGAATTCTTGCACAGAAAGCAAAGCCGCGTAAGTGCGGATACTGTGATGCGAAGGACACACGCGCGCACAGTGCGAAAACAAGAAAAGACACATGTCCATTTATCAAAAAGACCTTAACCTTTGGCGCAAAGCTTTGGTCAAAGCTCTGAATGAGATGGGACTAGGTAAGGGAGCATTGGTTCGCTGCACTAACGCCAGTTATAATGCCGGACATCGCTGGGTTTACCCCAAGGATGACGATTACATTGCTCCTGTTGGACTGGTTATGGAACATTCCCTTAGCGATGTTAGCCATTTCCACGGTATCATGAACTCTAATACTTGGCTTGAGTCTGGAGCTTGGTGGCCATCGTCGCTCGTCTTGATGCTGCACCTGATGCTATGCGGCATCAGCGTGATGTGGTCTTAGCTTGCCATCACTTCAGGGTCTTGTCCCTCGGTTTGGTAAGGGCTATTGGGAGGCGAGCAGATTGATCGTAACGACCGCGTTCATAACAATGAATGGAGGTTGTGTCTCCTGCTGTAGCCCCGCTTGACACTGATGACTTTTTGAGCGCTGCCCGAATTGGAAAGACACGAAGAGCTGGTTTAAAGGAGGAAAGAATGCCAACTATCAGCTTGTTTCGCTCAGTTTAAGGACTTCCAACGGACCAACTGCAACAATATGTAAATGGTGAAATTGAACTTTCGGAAATGATTGATCCGAAGGTTCCTACCGAAGATACTTAATATGGTTTTGGGGGTTGACAAACCCCTTGCCGTGTGGTATTATATAAACAATGGACGGGCCGAGAATGGCCCGGCAGCAAAGGAACTAAAATGGCTATCGATTTCAAGAATCTTCTCCTCGTCCTTCCGCACGTTACCAGTGCGAATCACCCTGTCCTACTTCGTGGTCGTCACGGTATTGGCAAGTCGTCTGTTGTATATCAGTACGCAGGCGCTCGGAATGCCTGTTGTGGAACGCCGCGCAAGTCAGATGACTGAAGGCGACCTGCTTGGTCTTCCTACAGTCGATGAGGGTGTCACTTCTTTCTGTCCTCCAGACTGGTTTGCTACTGCATGTGACAACGGTGTGGTTCTGTTCCTCGATGAGGTTGACCGTGCAACCCTGGAAGTTCGACAGGGCATCTTTGAGCTATGCGATAGTCGCAAGCTTGCAGGTCATGCGCTTCACCCTGATACGCTGATTTTCGCTGCTGTCAACGGTGGTACTCATGCGGGTGCGGCTTCCTATCAGGTAGGCGAGATGGACCCGGCGGAACTTGACCGCTACACGGTGTTCGATGTCGAGCCTTCCATTGATGACTGGGTTACTTGGTCTGTGGATAACTGTGATGCTCTCGTGACCGACTTCATTCGGAACAACACCGAGCATCTTGAGCACAACGACGACCCCGAGCCGAACAAGGTTTATCCTTCGCGTCGTTCGTGGGCTCGATTCTCGGACACTGTTTCGACTGCTTGCCTGCTGGAAGCTGGACAATCGAACCCTGCCGTGTTTGCTCTGGCCTCTGCTTACCTCGGTTTCGAGGCTGCGGTTGCTTTCAACGACTTCGTTGCAAACTACAGTAAGGTGGTTACGGTGTCTGACATTCTCGACAAGGGTATGACTCCAGAGATTGACCTGAATCAGCACTGTGCTCTCATTGACAAGATGGGTGCACACGAAAGATTTGCGAATGCTCTCAACGAAAGTGAGCTGGAAAACCTTGCTGCTTACTTTATGTTTTTTGCCCTCTGAGCCAGCCATGAAGCTCTGGACTGTCATCGGTCAGGCAAATCAGGACAATGCAATTCAGTTCCATTCTACCGCTGCCGCTGATGGCCGCAAGGTGGGTAACTACCTTGTCGAGATTCTCACTGGCGACAAATGCTAGCCTTTCGGGCTGTCAAGGGCTCTACTCAACTAACCTATTAGTCCTTTCTCCCCTTGACAGCCCACCCTTTTCCTGCTATACTATAGTTAACAATGGAGGAACGCTCAATGACCGAGCCAACCAAAAGCGAAGTAATCGAAACTGAGGAAGTGGAATCCGCTCCTTTCGACCTAAACATTCACATTCATCGTTTGCTAATGGATGAGCCATTCTTTGCTGCTCTTTCTCGTCGGATGGATAAGCGACCGATGAAGGCCAT
>UEXL01000465.1_pt1 | contig 11467 bp, 11 predicted proteins | sample 1796671 | NCBI WGS metagenome assembly UEXL01 (sample SAMEA4772471, study PRJEB27181) | metagenome
GAACAGCAGGATGCCGGTGGAGGCCCGCCCGTAACCTGTGTTCACCGCACCCCGGCCTATCAGATCTCGAATCACGATGGCGGTGGAAGAGAGTGCAAGCGCTCCGGCTGTGATGCCGGCGGTCATGGGCTGGAAACCGAGCAACCGCATGACAGCGAATACCGCCGCTCCGGTAAGAATGACTTGCAATGGACCCGCGCCGAACACAATGCGGCGCAACGTCATCAAGCGGGGAATGGAGAACTCCAGCCCCAGGGTAAAAAGCAAAAAAACGATGCCGAATTCGGCCAGGTGCTGGACGCCTTCTACGTCATCGATCCAGCCGAATCCAAACGGCCCTGCGGCCAGACCGGACAGCAGGTAGGCAAGAATGGGGGGCATGCCCAAGCGGCGAAACACCACCACCGCTACCACCGCACTGCTAGGGAGAACCACAATTAATGTCAGGGTGTCATTCATAACACTGTATTCCGAAAAGCCGAAAGGGCAGTGTAGCAGCCCCTGCTGTCGGAGGCAGTCTCGGTGTTTGCTTGGCGAGGCTCAATCGTTGCAGCTAAAGCGGTAGCTGTCGTCCAGTGCCAGTGGCAGGGTCAATGAGCGAAAGCCCAGGCTGTCCATGTGCTGGCAATGAATGTTGTGGCCCTGCGGGTCGGCCCCGTACAGGTAATCGATGTGCAGCACGGGCTTGCCGGCTTCAATAAACGGGGTCAGCAGATGACATTCCTGCCATTGGTGGCAGGATTCGTTGATGGCGAAATCCGCATACTCCACCAGGTCTTCAATCTGGCCCAGATCGTTTTTCAGCGACACGGCCAGGCCGTGGTCATGGGCGGTGTCGAACAGAAAGCGGTTGTAGTCCAGCTGGCTGTTATAGTTCAGCGGGAAACCAGTGCGGTTGCTGTAGCCATCCACATTGTCCGGATCCACCCCGTCGCAGCCTTTGCTGGCCGCCAGGGCAATGCGATCGGACATGATTGCGCGGACATTGATTGAGCGGGTATCGAGCCAGCGTTCCCCGGGCCAGTTGCCCAGGCGCCGGCCCTTGTCGGCGGCGGTAAAACGGCGCTTGTCCTCGCGCCAGTTTTCGAAAGTACCGGCGGAGAAGTAGCATATCACCCGGCGGCCACTGGCGTGCAGGTCGTCGATCACATTCTGGGGTGTGTCGAACAGGTCCAGCACATAGAGGTCAGCGGTATAACCACTGTTGATCGGGCCCTGCAGCTGAATTTGCCAGGTGACATTTATATCGGGCTGATACCAGCTTCCTTCGGGAGGCGGTGCCGTGGCAGGAAGCAAGGCAGAAACCAGCGCAGAAACGAGAGGAATAGACGCAGCCATGAAGTTGAATCCTGATGGGGTTCTCTTCGATGGTAGGCGTTTTGGGCTGTTGGCAATGTGAGAATATGCGGGTGTTTGTGTAAGAAATAACGCCGGGACTGTAAGTCCCGGCTTACGCACAAATACTTAACTGCGTCTCCTATTGAGGCGTGCGAATCACCAGCAGCCGTTCTTCGGTCATGTCGTTGATGGCCCAGCGGATGCCTTCGCGGCCCAGGCCGGAGTCCTTCACGCCGCCGTAGGGCATGTTGTCCACGCGCCAGCTGGGGACATCGCCGATCACCACGCCGCCCACTTCCAGTTCGTCCCAGGCTTTCTGGGCCTTGTACAGGTCGCGGGTGAAGACGCCGGCTTGCAGGCCGAACTTGGATTCGTTGACGGTGTTCAGGGCGTCGTCGAAATCGCTGAAGCGGCTGATCACGGCCACCGGGCCGAAGGCTTCTTCCACGATGTTGGTGCCCTTGGGCGCATTTTCCAGCAGGGTGGCTTCGAGCATGGCGCCGTCGCGCTTGCCGCCCACCAGCAGTGTGGCGCCGGCGTCCACGGCTTCATTAACCCAGTTTTCCAGCCGGGTAGCTTCGCCTTCCGAAATCACCGGGCCGATAAAGGTGTCTTCGTCTTTCGGGTCGCCCATTTTCAGGCCGGCGGTTTTTTCCACCAGGCGGGTTTTCAGTTCGTCGTAGATGGCATCGTGAATCAGGATGCGCTGTACGCCGATGCAGCTCTGGCCGGACTGGTAGAAAGCGCCGAAAGTGATGCGCTCCACGGCGTCGTCCAGGTCCGCATCTTCGTCCACGATCACCGCCGCGTTGCCACCCAGTTCCAGGATCACCGGTTTCTTGCCGGCGCGGGCTTTCAGGTCCCAGCCCACGTCCGGGCTGCCGGTGAAGCTGAGCAGCTTGAAGCGTTCGTCGGTGGTGAACAGGTCGGCCCCTTCACGGTGGCAGGGCAGGATGGAAAACGCGCCTTTCGGCAGGTCGGTTTCTGCCAGGACTTCACCAATGATGATGGCGCCGATGGGGGTGCGGCTGGCCGGCTTGAGCACAAGGGCAGCCGGCGGCGATGGCCGGCGCTACCTTGTGGGCGGCCAGATTCAACGGGAAATTGAACGGGGAAATAAACGAGCACGGACCAATGGGGACGCGCTTGACCATGCCCCGGTAGCCCTTGGCACGGGCGGAAATTTCCAGATTGGGCATTTCGCCGTCGATACGCACGGCTTCTTCGGCGGCCACGCGGAAGGTGTCGATCAGGCGGCCCACTTCACCACGGGCATCCTTGATCGGTTTGCCCGCTTCGATGCACAGGGCCAGGGCCAGTTCTTCGTAACGCTCTTCAAAGCGTTTTACGCAATGGTAGAGAATCGCCTGGCGCTCGTAGGGCGCCAGTTGTGCCATGGGCTTGGCGGCCTTGTCGGCGGCGTCGATGGCCTTGTCGATGGTGGCGGCATCCGCCATGGCCACACGGGTGGCCACTTCACCGCTATATTTGTCGGTGACATCCAGATCCTGGTTGGCGAAGACGGCTTCGTTAGCCAGGTAGTAGGGGTAAGCGTCTTTTAGCATCTTGGTTCCTTAATGGCGTTTAGTGGACCATGAGGCTGGGAGTGATCAATCGCCAGCTAGCACGCTCCACGCAACACGCTGGCACGCAACAAAGCATGGTGCGTGTAGCGTGCTGCGTGTCAGCGTCATAGTTTGCTGCTGAGTTCGCGGATTTCCCGGTTTAGGATGCGGCTGTTGTCGCGGTAATCCACCATGCAGTCGATCACGTGCACGCCGCCTTGCTGGTAGCACTCTTCCACCAGCGGGCCCAGGCCGGCGGTGGATTCCACGCGGTGGCCGTTGGCGCCGTAGGCGCGGGCGTAATCCACGAAGTCCGGGGTTCTGGAAGTCCAGGCCGAAATCCTGGAAGTCCATGTCGTTCTGTTTCCACTTGATCATGCCGTAGCCGTCGTCACGCAGAATCAGCACCACGATATCCAGCTTCAGGCGCACGGCGGTTTCCAGCTCCTGGCTGTTCATCATGAAGCCGCCGTCACCGACGATGGCCATGACGCGGCGGTCCGGGTGCACCATCTTGGCGGCCATGCCGGAAGGCAGGCCGGCGCCCATGGTAGCCAGGGCGTTATCCAGCAGCACGGTGTTCGGTTTGGTGGCCGGGTAGTTGCGGGCAAACCAGATTTTGTACATGCCGTTATCCAGCGTCAGGATGCCGTCTTCGGGCATGACCTTGCGGATTTCATCCACCAGGCGCTGCGGGCGAATCGGGAAGCTGTCGTCCTGAATGCCTTCATTGATGTGCTTTTGCAGCGCATCGCGGATGCGGTGGAAGTCCGAGAAGCTCCAGTGTTCCTGGGGATCCAGGCGCTCCTTGAGCTGCCACAGGCTGTTGGCAATGTCGCCGACCACTTCGATCTGTGGGAAGTAGACCGGGTCCACCTGGGCGGAGTTGAAGTTGATGTGAACCACTTCGGCACCGCCGGGGCGCATGAAGAACGGCGGCTTTTCCACCACGTCGTGGCCCACGTTGATGATCAGGTCGGCCTGGTCGATGGCACGGTGCACAAAGTCGCCGTCGGACAGGGCGGTGTTGCCCAGGAAGTGAGGGCCGGTTTCGTCCACCACCCTTTGCCCATTTGTGTGGTGATCACCGGAATGCCCAGTTTTTCCACAAACTGGCGCAGCATCTTGCTGGTCAGCTTGCGGTTGGCACCGGCACCGGCCAGCAGCAGCGGCTTGCGTGCGCCCTTGATGGCTTCAATGGCCTTGCAGATGGCCTTGTCTTCGGCGATCGGACGACGGGTAGTGCTGGGCTCGGTGACCGGCATGGTGGAATGTTCGCGGGCGATATCTTCCGGCAGTTCCAGGTGGGTGGCGCCGGGGCGCTCTTCCTGGGCGAGACGGAAAGATTCGCGAATGCGGGTGGGGATGGAGTCGCCACTGACCACCTGTTTGGTGAACTTGGTCAGCGGGCGCATCATGTCCACCACATCGATGATCTGGAACTGGCCCTGTTTGCTGGTCTTGATCGGCTTCTGGCCGGTGATCATGACCATGGGCATGGCGCCGAGCTGGGCATAAGCAGCGGCGGTCACCAGGTTGGTGGCACCGGGGCCCAGGGTCGACATGCACACACCGGCTTTGCCGGTAAGGCGGCCATAGGTGGATGCCATAAAGCCGGCGGCCTGTTCGTGACGGGTGATAACCAGCTTGATGTTGGGAGCCGCGCAGCGACTCAAGCAGGTCCAGGTTTTCTTCACCGGGAATGGCAAAAACGTGTTCTACCCCTTCCGCTTCCAGGGCGCGAACGAACAAATCCGATGCTTTCATGACTCTTTGTCTCCAGTTGATCCCGTTGCCGGCTTGTGGCCGTGCGGGTTCCACGATGCGTGGTTAAAAATAATCATCGCGGTTAATGCAAGGATGGTGCCGCTTTTTCCTTGTTCTGGTGCACAAATCCTGCACATAAAAGGTGCGACACGTCCAAGTCGGGCTTCACTATAGCGCGCCAGGGGTGCAGCCCGGTATGGGGTTAATGAATCTGTTTTATTTAAAAATGTGATGATAGACCGTCGGGGCGAGCGCAAAACCCGGGAGCATCCCCCTTGTCCTCCCGGCAGCGGAAGGGCAGAGTCTGCGCAATAACGAACAATGGCGAAAACGCCGGGCCAGCAGTGAGAGAGACGCTATGAAGAAAACCGGATTGTGGGTATTGGTGGTCATCGTTGCCCTGATCGTGCTGGCCGTGGCGGGTGTGCATCGCTGGTTTAACCCGCCGGCGCCAGCGGCGCAGCTCTTTTTTAATGGCACGGTACTGACCATGGACCCGCAACAGCCGGTGGCGGATGCCATGCTGGTGAAGCGGGGCGAGATTGTGGCGCTGGGTGAGGTCGAGGTGTTACGCCGGCAGGTCAGCCGAGATGTGGCGGCGATCGACCTGGAGGGTGGCACGCTGATGCCGGGGTTTATTGAAGCCCATGGACATTTCCCCGGTGAAGGGTTGTCTGCGGTGGCGGTGGATGCCAACAGCCCGCCGATTGGCGATTTGTACAGCATCGACACGCTGCTGGAGCGTTTGCGCCTGCTGGCCCAGCGCCGCCCGGAAGGCATGCTGCTGCTGGCGTATGGCTTTGATGACACCACCATCGGCGAGCAGCGTTACCCGACCCGGGCAGAGCTGGATTCGGTGAGCAAGACGCGGCCCATCATGGTGATGCATATTTCCGGGCATCTGGGCGTGGTTAATTCCGCTGCGCTGGAAAGCATGGGCATCAAGGAGGACGTCAAGGATCCGCCGGGTGGATTTTATGGGCGTGATGAAAGTGGGCAACTCAATGGCCTGTTGGCGGAGACGGCGTTTAACCCGGTACGTAGTCAGGCTCTGAAGCTGGCGCCCATGGACGGTTTTCGGGTGTTATCCCGGGCGTCGCATATCTATCTGTCGCGGGGGATTACCTTTGCACAGAACGGCTTGGCGGACCCGGCGGCTATCCGGGCCCTGAAGCCGGCGCTACAGTTCGGGCTCATCCCGCTGCGCCTGAGTGTCTGGCCCAACGCCGAGTCGGAAAAACTGCGCCAGGCGGGCGACATCTCCATTGCGCAGGGAGAGCGCAGCCATCTGGGGCCGGTCAAGCTGGTCAGCGATGGCTCGCTGCAGGGCTATACCGGGTTTCTCGGTGCGCCGTATCACACCCTCCCGGACGATTATCCGCCGGACTATCTGGGGTTTCCGACACAGTCCCAGACAGCGCTGAGCGCCAGGGTAAAGCAGTTCCACTGCCAGGGACGACAAGTGGCCGTGCACGCCAATGGTGATGCGGCTATTGATCTGAGTCTGAATGCCATCGCCGGCGCCCGGGCTGCCTGCCCGCAGGTTCGGGTGCAACCGGTATTGATTCATGCACAGATGGCGACCCCGGCGCAGTTGCAGCGCATGGTAGAGCTGGATGTGATTCCCTCGTTCTTCAATACCCATGTGTATTACTGGGGCGACCGGCACCGGGATATTTTCCTTCCTTGGGCCAGAACGGGCTCGCCGGATCAGCCCGCTGGCGGAAGCGGAGCAAGCCGGGCTGCGCTTTACCTTGCATGCGGATTCGCCAGTGGTGCCCTTTGAGCCGTTGCAGCTGGTGTGGAATGCGGTGGAACGCGAGACCGCCTCCGGGGCCTTGCTGGGTCCGGAGCAGGCTGTGGGCGTGGAACGGGCATTGCAGGCAGTGACCGTGGATGCGGCCAGGCAGCTGGGTGTGGCAGATCAGGTAGGGCAGTTGCGCCTGGGAATGCGTGCGGACCTGGTCTGGCTGGACCGGGATCCGCGGGAAGCGATTGGCGACTGGGCATCCATCCAGGTGTTGGGCACCTGGGTTGGCGGGGTTCGCCGCTACCCGGATGGGCAAGCGGACGAGAGAGGGCAAGCGATGTAGCCCTCTGTGCGCAGAGCCCTTGCTCAGGTGCTCTGCGAAAGCGGTCTGCGCGGTGCTAGTGCCAGGTCCCTTCCAGATTCTCGCACTGATCGAGAAATTCCTCGGCGCTCATTTCCACCGTATTCGGGTCCAGATGTGAAGCCACTTGTTCTTTCAGCTGCCCGACCACTTTGGACATGACCGTCAGGGTTTCTTCCACCTGCTCGATAGTTTCCAACAGGTCTTCGGCTTCTTGCTGGTAATCATCTCTGTCGTCGTAATCGCTCATGCGAAGCCTCCTGCAGTTGGGATGAGCCTGATGCAGGCTCGTTCCCATGTTGCCAATGATGATGGCGTAAAACAAACGGCAATCCCTTGAAATTGATGAAATTTTGAGCGCTGATGATGAAAGGTCGGCGCCTTGGCTCTACGGATAGCCCTGCTGGCAGAAGGACGCATATACCCTGGTCCCCGTCTCACCGTCCTAGCCGCCACACCTTCCTGCAGCGTTAGTGCATATTGCTGGCGGCCTTAAGGTGTGTGTCCCTGTATTCTGAAGGCGTGATCCCATGCCAGCGCTTAAAGGCTTTGCGGAAGGAGGCTGCGTCGTAATAGCCAAGCGTCAGGGCGATGGATTCGATGGAAACGTTCTGTTCGCTTAATTGCTTGATTGCCAGTTCGGAGTAGATGCTTTCACTGATCTTCTTGAAACTGGTGCCGTGCCCGGAAAGGCGGCGGGCCAGGGTTCTGGAGGAAATAAACAAGGCATTCGCAATATCTTCTTCGCTAACAGATCCTCGGGGGTGGGAGAGAAGGATGGTTTTCACCTGATCTACTGTGGATGAGCTGGCTTGAGGGATTCTGCTGAGTAATTCGTCGCACAGCTTTTGTGTAAATTGATAGCTGTTTGGATCACCGACGGCGTTCTGGGCTTGTGCAAAAGCAATGGGAATCATAAAGACGTTATGGTCGTTATCGAAGGTCACTTCTGAGTGGATGTACTCGGAGTAAACAGCGGAGTAATCAGGCTTGGGGTGCGACAATTTGATGACCGCAGTTTCCAGTTTCGCCCCAATCACTGACTCGACAATTGACTGCATCGTCAGCGCAAAGCATTCCTGAATGATGCACTTTTCGATGGGCTCGATCTTGATAAGAAACTCAAGTCTGCAATAAAGCCACTCGAGGTCAGTGCTTATTTCCAGGCGTGTAAATGGAATCCTGACTGGAAGATACTCTGAAAAAGCTTTCAGAGCGGTAATCAGGTCCGGGCTGCTGAGTACCAGATATCCCAGTGAGCCATGGGATGAGGTATTCATATGATGGCCGAATTTAAGGCCAAACAAGGGGTCACTGACCAATTGGCAGGCATTCTCCGTAATAATCATGTGTTGTTTGACGCTGATGTAGCTATTGCTGCCAGGTAGCAGTGTGTCGCTTGAAAGGCCTGTATTCTTCAGCAGTAAAGGTAGCTGGCGCTCGGGGAGCCTTAGTGCTCTGGCCATCAACCTCGAATAGGTGATGGGCATTGGCAGTGCTTCTATATCAAATATTTTTGTCATTATGTCGCTCAAGAATTCTCGAATAACGAGTGCGTTATTCTTTATGGTATTCGAGAAAATTTTCATATTGCAGCGTTGTTATTGTCATTATTTAACCCTTATTTGTCATGAATTAACACCCCTCTGTCGAAAACTAACTCGCCTTTGTCTTCTCATAACCCTTATTTTTTTTGGCCAGATCTATAGCCTGATTTTGCGCATAAAAATATCTATAACGTATTGAATGAAAACAAATGTTTCCAATTGTGAAGGCATTGTAATCGGTGTCTTTTGCGAGAGCTATTGGGTAAACAAAGTAAGCGGCTTAAATGGTTCGCGGAGAGGTATTCATGTTCAAGAAAAATTTTTTTATTGTTATTGCTTTAATGCTTTTTTCTATGCAGTCACATGCATTGGAAAAGAAGAAAATATGTATTTTTGATCTTATTGGTGCCAATGGTGATTACTACAGCATCATGAAAGACATGAAGCCGGCAGCCCTTGGATGGGGGGTTGAGCTGGAGTTGGTTCCTTATACCGATGAAAAAGTCGCCACAGAAGACTTGAAAGCCAAGCAGTGTGATGGGGCTTTCATTACGGGTATTCGGGCAAGACAGTTTATTTCCTACACCGGTAGTACGGATTCAATTCGCGGCATTCCAAACTACGATGTTCTTCGTTCCGTCATCTCCATTCTTGCCAGCGGCCATGAAAAGCTGGAAGACAAAATGGTTTCTGGCCCTTATCAATATGCGGGCATGGTGCCAATGGGGTCTGCGTACCTTTTCGTGAAAGAGCAGATCACTGATCTTGATGGTATGGCCGGGAAAAGCATTGCGGTTCTGGAGTACGATGAAGCAGAGGCGTATATGGCGCGTAAGGTAGGTATGTCGCCAATGATGTCGGATATCACTAATTTTTCTTCGCGTTTTAATAATGGGTCGGTGGATGTTTGCTTCGCCCCCATCTTTGGCTATTCGGCGTTGGAGCTGTACAAGGGGATGGCACCAGATGGCGGTGTGATGGATTACATTCTCGGTCAGCTCACCAGCCAGCTAGTCATCAGGAAGGATGCCTTCCCAGAAGGATTTGCGCTGGAAGCAAGAAAGTTTCTTTTAGGGCAGTTTGATCGGGCTATGCGCGTTGTTGATAACGCCGCTAACGAAGTCGACGATAAATGGTGGATTAGCATGGATGAAGAGTCCAACCGTAATCTGGATCAAATGATGAGAAAAGCCCGTATTGAACTCACTGAAAAGAATGTTTACGACAAGGACATGATGTCTTTTCTATACAAGGTTCGCTGCCGGGATAACCCCTCAAATCCGGAATGCTCAGCACAAAGCGAGTAAGGAACCGATATCCCAGCTGTTATGATTTAGATGAAAAGCGCCCGCTAGAATTCTGGCGGGCGCTTTTTTTATCTGATGAATTCAAGACGCGTTGCTGATAATAGATGTATTAGTGGCTTATAGAATAAAATCGTTAATAATCAATATTCACACTAGAGGATGACGCTGGTTGGGCGAGCTATCGATTCCGACCGGCGGCGCGATTAAATAAAACACACCACCCCGGGTGCCACCACTGGATTATTGCCCCGCAGGCAGTGTAGGAGTCCGCGTTCACTGACTGATAACCCAATGAACTATCTCTTGGTTTCGTGCATAAAGGGAAACCGCAATTACTGCGGCCTGCGGTTACGATATTGTTCCGGTGTCATGGCGAACCAGCGCTTAAAGGCGCGCCGGAAATTGGCGCTGTCATGGTAGTTGAGTAGTGCCGCGATGGTGTCCGTGGTTAATCGCGAATCGCGAAGATACTCTTTGGCCTGCTGTGAGAGCAGCTGATCCCGAATCGATCGGAAGCCACTCCCTTCCTGTTTTAACTTTCTCGCCAGAGTGCGCTTGCTCATGAACAGCGCTGCCGCTGCCTCTTCCTCGGTAAGGGTGCCAGGCGGGCACGACAGCATCATTTTTTCCACCCGATAACGAGTGCTTTGGGCGTCAGAACCCAACTGCGAGAGCATTTTCTCGCATTGCTGCAAGGCCAGCTGGTAGCTCTCATGATTCGCAGCATTGTTGGGGTAAAGGCAAACGGCTTTCGGAATCTTCACCATGAACTGGTCGGCAGAAAAATGCAGGGGCCCGGGCAGGTACTCCCGATACTGTTCCTGATGGGGCGGGGGAATATGGTTGAAAAAGGTTTCTACCTCATGGGCCGGGCGGCCAAGTATGGATTTGGCGGTTTCAAAGAACATCGTGATGAAGGCTTCAGACAGGCAGCGCCTGAGTTCATCCCGAAGTGGCACGTCAAAATGGCCATAGCATTCCAGCCAGCGGCCCTGATCCTGTACCTCGATACGGACAAAGTTCATTCGGGTCGGCGCGTAAAGGTGAATCGCCTGCATTGCCTCCATCAGATTGCCGCTACTTAGGGTCAGGAACCCCATGGCCCCATGGGTGGCCGGGGTGAGGCGGTGGCCCAGGCGAAAACCAAAAGCCGGGTCATCGCTCATGTCCAATGCATTATTGAGCACCTGCACCTGTTGTTGGGTGGTGAGCAGTGAGTCCTCTGCCAGCAGGTACTCCGCTGTCAGTCCGGTTCCCGTGAGTAAAGGGGCCAGACCGGCCGGGGTTAGCCCCAGCTCCCGAGCGATTAACCGAGAGTAGCTGGCAGGATTTGAGGCGACATTGCTCTGTGGGTAAGGCAATTGTTGCGGCATGGTGGGCCTGTCTGGCATGCAAAGGCTTATTGTCTTTTTATGACTCCAGGTTGTCAAAAAATGACCTGCTCATGGAGTGGGGCTGGGCGCACTGTGTTACCAACACAACAACAATGAGAGCCCTGAGATGGCGGGTTCTACCCCGTTACTGCGGACACTTCTAAAAAGAGGCACACTGTGCCCAAGGAGTGTTTATGAGCAAGCGAAAGAAGTACAGCCCCGAGTTCAAGCGTGAAGCGGTAGAGCAGACTCGTCACCCCGGCGTGAGTTGCCGCCAGGTAGCGCTTGAATTGGGCATCAACGCCAATCTTCTCTCTCGTTGGCGCAGAGAGGCGGATGATACCTCAACCCCTAGCTTCCAGGGCTCAGGTTCCCCCCGTGACGCGGAGATGGCCCGACTGAAGCGAGAGCTGGCACGAGTGAAGAAGGAACGGGATTTTTGCGCGAAGCGGCGACGTT
>UEXL01000589.1_pt1 | contig 11459 bp, 23 predicted proteins | sample 1796671 | NCBI WGS metagenome assembly UEXL01 (sample SAMEA4772471, study PRJEB27181) | metagenome
TTCTCCGCTTCTTTGACTGCGTTTTCAAATATGTTTTCTAGTCCTTCATTTGCTTCTAACATTTTCTATCCTTTGTTTGCCATTTGCCATCGTAATTTCGATACTCTTTTATTAAACGTAATACCATCAAGGTGATCGAGTTCATGCTGGAAGCACTTGGACTCCCATCCCGTCGAGTTTTGCGAATCTTGTTTTGCCTTGTGTTGTTTCATATTGTACTTCTATAGTTTTTGGTCTTTCTACTTTTACGAAAATGTCTTTAAAACTTAGACATCCTTCCACATCAATAATCTTTTCTTCACCGAAGTTTATCACCTGTGGATTCCAAATTATAGCATGTTTTTTCAATGTGTCAAATGACTCATGACCTATCGCGAAGAATCTTTTGGTAATGCCAATCTGGTTTGCCGCTAGTCCCATGCCACGTTCATCTAACATTAACTTAATTACGTCAGATTCGAATCTTTCTACATCGTTGTATCCATCTATACTGTCATCCTCTTTCCAGACCGTGCTGGTCTGCAACAGTGTCTCGTGTGGGTATTGGAATACTTGTATCATTTGATCACCTCTATGTCTGATTCTGTTTCTATAACAACTCTCGCACCACAGCTCAGTATGGGTTTGTCGTTGCCTCCGTATCGCATACGGCTTGGTCCTTTGATCTCTACCTCATGGCAGTAGGTGTTTTTACTGCCTTGCTTGATCGTGATCACAGGATCGTTGGTTCCGTGTTTCTTGTTCGCCCGTATTACGTGTTGGTTCACGTGTATGTATTTTTTCTTTGTCCTCATAGGTCCTTTATCTTCTTCAAGTCAGCGGCGGCACTCAGTTGTGGTATCAGTACGTGTATCTTGACATAAAGATTGCCACGTATGCCTATTGTCTTGTGTACGGGCATTCCCTGTCCCTTCACTTGTAGTATGGTGTTGGGTTGTGTGCCTGACGGTACTTTTACTCTAATTATTTTGTCTTCCAGTGTCTTGAGATTGAATTCATGTCCACGCACTGCCTGGAAACAGTCTATGGTCTTGTCTGTGTATAGGTCATTGCCCTTCCTTGTGTAGCCGTCTGAATCTAACACACTCATAATGACCATGAGATCTCCACGTGGTTGGTTCTTGATTGAGTCATCACCCATGCCCGCGTACTTGAATGTGACACCATGTTGCACACCTGCTGGAATGTTCACAGTCGCGAACTCCTCCCTACCACTGGGCAGTTTGTAATTAATTGTCTTCTCGCTCTTGGTCATGGCTTCCTTGATGCTGACAGCCATCCTGACCTGTACATTCCTGTTGCCCCTAGGTTGTCTGTTCTGTCTGAATATCCTCTCACCTCCCGGTCCTCTGGTGAAGTTGAAACTGGTGTTGAAGTCCATGTCTCCGCCCTGGAATCCAGAGAAGAAGTCACCGAAGATGTCCTCGTTGAAGAACGGATGTTGTCCGCCTCCCGTGTTGGCGTTGCCGAACTTACGCATGGTGTCGTAGTCGTGTCTCTTCTGTGTGTTCTTGAGCGTGTCGTGTGCTTCGTTGATCTCCTGGAACTTGTCCTTGTCACCGCCCCTGTCTGGGTGATGTTTCTTGGCCAGGTCCTTGAATGCTTTTGTTATGTCCGCACTGGTGCTTTGTTCATTCACACCTAGCACGTCGTAATAATTTTCATTACTATTATTTTATACTAGATTGACAATCTGTCAATGTGTGATAATTATTTTTTGATGTCTGTCTTCTTACCGTTTACGTAAAGGCCGAACCAGGCCGCACCCGCACCAACAAACTGACACGAAACCTGCCTGTGCGTTGTTTGGTTCTGGTAGAACATGAACCATTGCATTGTGTTGTAGAACACTAGACCATACAGTCCCATCATGATTCTCGGAACTGTTCTCCAGTTGGATAGGAACTGTGGTAATTCATCTCTAAAAACACCCAGATAGTTTTAATTAATTGCCAACCATCCTTGGCACCTTTTTGAACAATGTTGTTGTTCTTGATGATCAGTTTGTCTTCTTTTAATTCAGCCATTATTTCACACCTTTGATTTTAGCGTTTCTTTTTCTGTGTCCGTTCCAAGCAACAAAGCCACCCGCTCTCAATGACCAATATGCTAGTCTGTTCATTGTGTAGAAACCATTAACGATGATGTTGATGTCTCTGAAAATCTCATCTGCTCTTTTTGAGTGAGATCACCCATTGTGTCTTTTTGTTTTTCTTTAATAGTGTTTTGTATTTGTATGCGTAGTCATGTACCAGTCCGCCTATCATTAACACACCAACTGGTGAGAAGAAAGATCTAAGGAATTTTGGAATACTTGCACCATCAAATTGGAAACCTGCCGGTATCACATACTCGGTACCGTCTATGTTGTATTTCCAGTCGTCTGTCAGTACCCAGTTCCTTGTAGAAAGTAACCACATCACAATACCTTTCCAAAAACCTTTTCCTTTTGTGGCGATAGGTAGTGGCTGTAACTTGGGCATGCCTTTGTAATAGAATTTTAATTTTGTTGTTGCTCTCTTGTCCGTCCAGTTTATCCATGCGGCAACAAGTACAACAGCGATCAATACTGTCCATTGCCAAAATTTCATTGCTAATCCTATAATAAGTTCCATATTTTTTTCCTCTAATTAATAATATACGTATTTATTCTATTGCGCCTTTGACCACACCTTCAGCAACCAATCTCTTCCTGTTCTTCATGTGTTGTTTCTGCGTGTCCGCTTTCGCACCACCAAAGTATGGTACTGCGTGTCCGGTCTTGCACATGATCTCAGTCACTTGTTTACCGTCCACAAGGAAGTCGCCCAGCACTCTGCCGAACTTGCCCTTCATGTCCTCACCTTTTTTACTGATTGTTGTTTGTAACACAGGGGTAGGTCCCAACAATGATTTAAGTTTGGCTTTCGCGGCCAATCCAAATTTCTTTTCTATCTTATCTCTTGTTCTTGACTCTGGCGTGTCTATGCCCATGATCCTCACACGTTCCTTCATCTGCCAAATGCCAAATCCTAGATCGATGTCCACATCTACTGTGTCTCCGTCCACGACTCTTCTTAATTTACATCTATATGTCCACATTGTCGTTTCCTATTTAAATTACCAAGGTTTGTACCATTTCTTTTTCTTGCCCTTTGGAGTTGGCGCAAACGGTGCCGCTACTGCTTTTGCTACTGATGTAACAGGTTTAACAACTACTGTGTCAACTGCTTTTGTAACTGGTCTCGTGTCAACTGTGATGCTGGGTTGTAGTGTGATACCAACACCAAGTGCCAGTTTAACATCTGCACCCACTGTCAGTTTGCCATCATCAACTGTTGCACCGCCGCCTACTTTTGCACCGATCTGTGGACCAACTGAAACTTTTGCACCAACAGACGCATTGTTTCTTTCGCCACCAACCGTGGTACTTGCTCCCACTTCAGCACATGAACCTGCTATTGCACCTGCTTCACCTTTGGCACCGTTGGTTCCTATCTGACCTGAAACTCCCACGTCTGAATAAACTTTTGTTCCTGCGTGTGCTTCTGATTTGACTCCAACTCCACCGACCTTGGTTTCATTCTCTACGTTTGAGTATGCTCCCACTTCTGCGTGAGCACCTACACTGGCACTTGCGTTGCCTTTTTTTGCTTTTGCTACTGCACCTGCTTCTGTTTCTGCGTATGCACCTGCGTTGGCTGTTGTGCCTTTACCTAGGTTCTTTGATGTGTCTGCGTTTGCTCCAGCCTTCGCTGAACTCTTTGTTGTCTTTGCTTTTGCTTCTGTTGCCATGCTACTCCAAAATTATTGCTTTGATTGATTTTTCGCCCATGTATATTTCTGTCTGTGCTTTTGCTTTGATGCACTGGTATTTGACATTCTCATTGTAATTTCTTTCAGCAGTACGCTTACCTCTCAGGCACTTGGCCATTGACTCTTGGATTCTGTGTTCCTTGATCTCTCCGTTGACCAACATTAATAGTGCAACAACTGTTTCAATCATTAGTGTGTCTCCGTTACCGTTCTTGTACACGATCTCTCTGTCAGCGTCTTTGAGTGCCTCGATGTTCTGTGCTTTCTCCATCTGCTTGTTAAGAAATTCTATGTTGATCTTGTTGTTGGACATACTGTCCAGATGCTTCTGCATTCTTTCCACAGTGGTGTAAAGGTCCTCGATCAGCATGAACTGTTCTATGTCCTGCGAGCTCTGTCCTAATTCACCCCTAGGATACTTTATCCTGAATTCGTTGTTCTTCTCAATGTCTGCTGTGAGTTTCTGTTCTGCGTGTTCTAGATCTTTTGTCAGTGATGCGTTTTCATTTCCAACAAGGTCAATCTCCACTAGGCCAAAATATCCCCAGACCCCAACCGCAACTGCGGCCAAGATGGAAATTAAATTCCGCATGGGCATTGAAATAGATGTGTTATCACTGATCTTCATTATAGCAGTATTTATTGTGAATTACCAGCGTCTTCGTAGTACTTCTTGTATTCTTCCAATAAGTTGTTGGTTTCCTGCAGTTTTTGTCTGATCTGAGCAAAGTTTCTTGCTAGAACTTGGAAGTCCTTATCGGTGATGCCAAACAGCACGGGGTCTATACCCGCTTCTTCTAGTTTCTTGAATACCTCTTCTGCGTTCTCACTTGTGATTATATGCCAGTAAATTTCTTCCATCTGCAATGGAGTGGGCATCTCGTAGTTCAACTTCTCCCTTGGTTTCTCAACAGAGAATATCTTAATCTTCTTTTCTCCACCGATGCTACAACCGGTCAGTAGTATTAGTGTTGCTATTGCAAATATCTTATTGAAATGGTACATAATTCGGGTTGGCCAAAATTGGGCACTCTGGGTTAATTTGTGATTTCAATGTTGCTTTTAATTCTGCTTCAGTATGTTCTGCACCTGATGCCAACTCGATACATCTTGCGGCATTCTTACCACCACCGTTCACAATTCTTTCAATTGCTTTTGTTCTCTCCAGTGCCAGTTTGCCGATGTCTCTGTTCTTCTTTGTGAATCTTTTGTCTAGGTCTTGTAGATCTTTTTTGAATGTGTTGATCAACACATTGAGTTTCTTGTTGCTTTCCATTATTGCATCAAAGTCTTTTTTCTGTTGTTCCAACACTTTTGTTTGTTCGGCAACAGCAGTTTCGAGTTTGAGTTGATTGGCTTTTAAAATTGCGTTGTCCGATCTCAATTTCATAACATACATACCCGCACCGGCTATACCTGTGATAAGGATCACTGCAAATATCATTTTTATACTTGGAAACATAATAGTAGTATTTATTGGATAAGACCAGGCTTGTAAACTGTTTTACCGTTTTCTTTCATTGCAGTCAAAATAGATTTTCTGTTGCCTTCTGACTTGTATGAAACGTGTACCCAACCCGAGTCAGGTATGCCTGGTGTGTAAAATTCTAGTATCAATTGATCGAAGTCACAGTTGTCTTCTATCCATTTGGCCACGTCGTAGTTGCCTGTGCCTGGACATTCTATGTCTACGCTTCACCTTTGCAGTGTTGTGAGTTGCTTGAACCACCCACTGCTTCGTTCAGTGCCGGACCTCTGTATCCTGAGTTTATCACAGTGACACCAAAGTTTCTCTGACCTTTTGCACCACGTTGCAAATAATTCTTTTGCATTTGCTAGATGTTCTTCGCCTGAGTGTTGTCAAGACCTTTCGTGTCTGTCTGACTTTTCGTGAATTCTGCTAGTGTGAAGTTTGTGCTTAATCTCATACACTTATTTATCAATAAGTGCGTATATTATATTACCAACCGCTTTTGCTTAATAAGGCAGATTGATCGCCCTTCGTGAAAATGAATTGATCTCATTGGTCTTTGTTATGTCATATGGACCAAAGTATTTTGTAAGGTGTGTGCATTCCGCAATAGAATCTAAATCTATTTTAAATGCTTTTGCTTCTTTCATTATTTCGTTTGTTGGGTAAACTTATGCAGTTCAAATTTTAGGTCATGTCCTGCACCCGTCTTTTTACAGACATAATATTTTCATGAATCTTGCATTCCATCATGTCATACTTGTCAAAGAAATGCCTTGCTTCGCTTACTTTCATTTCGTTTATTTTCATTTCGTAGGCTTCAGGTGTTGTGGGTATTGTTTCCCCTATTGTTTCTGCTGAAACTATGTTTGGATATTTTTCCTTGTGGTATGTATATTCAAATTCTTCGATGTTGGCAAGTTTTTTTAAATCTTCTAGGAACGCCAGGATTTGTCCAACCACTTCCGGGGTCCTCGCAAATTCTACAAACACTCTGTGTTTGCCGTCTTCCAATGTGCCTGGAGTTGCATCTGCGTCCAGTATACTTTTGTACCCAACTTCTGCAAATCGTTCTAGATCTCTTGCTGGTGCCTGTCCGTCCACAGTGAATGCTAGGACCATGATGTTCCTGTCTTCACCCATTTTAATTTTAAATTGATCAACGGAGAATCGTTTAGAAACAACTCCATCTAGGTCTCCAGCCTTTAACCCTTCATTAACTAACATCATTTAAATTGCTAAGATCTCCGCCTGCTGTATCCATATTATCTTGGCTTTCGATCTCGTCCTTGCCGTGTTTGAAATTGCCAATTAAATTCTTTGGCATTTTAATTTCTACCACCCAAATATCATGTGCATCAATTTTACCTTTGGTGGTTCCGGGTCTGTAATCCTCAGGCCCTTTGATCTTCCTGGGCTTCATTAATTCGTCTCGTTTGTAGGTCACCTTGCATCCTTTGTCGAGCAATCTCTTGCCTCCTGCAGGATCCGGCATCTTGTCTGCTGGCCACATGAACGAACATGTGACGAAGTGTCTCAGTCAATCGGCCCTGAAAGCAGTTCTCCGTCTTCCCAGTTCTGGAACACGTACACGTCTAGTTCATCCACGACCTCTCGAAATCTTTCAAGATTCCTAGAGTAGGTCCTACAGCGTATAACGATTGTACGTTTTTGATTATGTCTAAGACGTCATGCATAGTTCTTATTTATCCTAAATATCTGTGTTGTAAAATATGCATACTTAATCTGGAAATTTGATCTTAAGTATTTGTACATGAGTCATAGACAAAGACACATCAAATCACAATCAACCACAACCTATGAGGAACCTTATGCTATATCAAACGGCCTACAAATGCGACCTTTATTCCAACGGAAACTATGGAAACTAATGAGAAAAAGCACGTGTACGACAAGCGAGTAAAATTGTACACAATGAATCAAAATTGGCTTAAGATTAGGAAACAGAAGGACAGACGTAGACGTAGAGTGTTGATGAGATTATGGAAAGCCAGCCAATTAGCCATGCTTAAACGTATGTATAGTCAGGCTATTTGATAAACTGATCTAGCATGTTTCCATAAGTTTTATGAAAATGTTTGTATAGGGTGTCGTAGGAAATATGATCGACCAGATTCGGTTGGCCGGGTACTTCACACTTCAAAACTTCTTTGTCAATGAGGTCCAAGACCACACCAGATTGCACTAACTTGCCTGGTCCAATATTCTTCTTTGAAAGTTCAACAAGCTCATCGTATGTGCCCTTCATGTTTAGACTGTACTTCACAATCATATATCTTTTCTTGTTGTGCTTACTGCCCATTTGATAACCTTGCTAATTTAATCATGACCGACGCAAGATTTATCTCAGGATCAGCCACGAACGAATGGTCCACCAGTCCTTGTTTGATTATCAATACAGCCTTGTCTTGGTTGTCCTCATCTTTGGATATGATATCCAAGTTGTCGTACAGCCATCTGTATATCTCCTCACACTCCTCTGGTCTCGCCTGGGCACACACAAGTTTCCTTGCTTCTTGTATCTTGCCCTGCTTGAACAGATCAACCATTTGCAATCTGTAATCCTGCTGTCCTGAATCACCAGTTGCTGGTGGCATCAGTTTGCCATCTCTACAATTCTGTTGTATCATGTTGATACATTTCCTTAGGTCAGGATATGATGCTTTCACATAAGTGTCTAGTACTTCTATGTCCGGTTCCATCTGTTCTGCGATCAGTATCTCTGCTGTCCTTGCCGTGAATTCATTTTTGTCAATTGTTTCCATGTGGAAGCCCTGACATCTGCTGTGCAGTGCAGGATCACCCTGTTGGGATAGTTGCAAGTCAATATGAATCTTGCTGACGTGTGATACATCTCCATGACGCCACGTAATGCCGCCTGTCCATTTGGACTCATGTAGTCTGCCTCATCCAGTAATACGTATTTGTAATCACCGAATGGCATTATCTGTACGAAGTTATTGATCTTCTCTCTGACTGTGTCCACGGAATTTTCTCTCGAAGCATTTATTTCCAGTATGTCATAACTGCTGACTTCCAGTTCTGCAAATAACACTTTTGCCAGTGTAGTTTTACCCACACCAGGTGCACCACTCAATAACAAATGCGGAATTGCTTTGTCATTGATCCATGTTTGTATTTGACTTCGTTGTGCTTCGTCCCTTACGACATATTCTTTCAATTGTTTCGGTCTGTATTTTTCTACCCAAAGTTCTTTCATTTACGTTTTTCCATTAGTATTTGTTTTGGTGTCTTGCTACCTGGATGTAGTTTTGACAATCTACAACTTAATAACTTTTTAGCACCCTTGCTTGTTATTATAACAGGTTGTCCGTATTCATCCAACTCTATTTTTTTGATCTTGGTAGATACATTCCTGAACCTGCCCACTTCTATAAGGTCACCAACCTTCACAACAAGTTTGAACTCTTTCATCTACGTAACCATTTCCTTGCCGCTTCGATTGGATTTTTCAATCCGTCGTATGTTGAATCGATAAACTTAATATGTTTATATAGGCTTTGTGATAATTTGTCAACGGTGGTTTGAAGTTTATCAATCTTCTTATGTAATTCTTCAATTTCCTTTTTAGTCATCACAAAGCCTACTATATTATTTTTTATATTTTGCCGCCTCTTCAGATCCACCTGTTGCAGTTCCTTTACTGTAACTGTGGGCACCCATGCCAGCAAGTTCACCGTTCTGTACAATTAGGTATTGATCCCTGATTGGTGTGTTATCGAACATACATTCCAGTATCTCTCTAACGCCGTCAGCATATCTTGTCTGTGCTGATAGTGATGTTCCTGATGTGTGTGTGGTGTCATGCCATGATTTGGCATTGATCTCCAAACGTGATCATTTGGTGCTGGTTGTGGGAACCAAACGTCTCCTGCATAACCAGACAGTTGTCCGCTCTTCAATGCATCAGCAATGGCTTCTCTGTTACAGATCTTGCCTCTCGCAGTGTTGACAATGTAAGCACCTTTTTTCATCTTGCTTATCATTTCAGCATCAAATAAGTTTTCCGTCTCTGGGTGTAGTGGACAGTTGATTGTCACAACGTCACATACCTTGACCATTGACTCCACTGACTCATGGAAAGTAAGATTCAACTCTTGCTCTATTGCTTCAGGTAGTCTGTGTCTGTCAAAGTAATGTAGATGTACATCAAATGGTTTCATTTTTCTCAGTGCATCCAAGCCAATACGCCCAGCCGCAACTGTACCTATGTGCATACCTTCAACGTCATATGATCTTTGTACTGCGTCAGCAATATTCCAACCACCTTCGTTAACGATTGCGTGTTGGGTGTGATAATCTCTAACCATAGAAACTATCATCATCACGATGTGTTCAGCAACTGATCTTGAATTACAGTAAGTCACTTCTACAACATCAATCTTGTGATCCATAGCCGCTTGTAAGTCCACGTGATCAGATCCGATACCTGCCGTGATTGCCATCTTAAGGTTCTTTGCTTTCTCCATTTTTTCTCTTGTCAGATAGTAAGGGAAAAACGGTTGAGAAATAACAACGTCTGCGTCTACCAGCTCTTTGTCTGCTTCGCAGTCGTCACCATCTTTGCTAGAAGTCACAACAAGCTCATGTCCTGCATCCTCTAGAAACTTTCTTAGTCCAAGTTCGCCAGATACACAACCTAACAGTTCACCCGCATTGAAATCTCTGCCTTTTGGTGATGGTAGTGTCATACCGTCTGGATACTTTTCTAACTTGGGTAGATCCGTAAGTGGATAACTCTCAGGCATTCCGCCTTTGGGGTCGTCGTATAATACGCATAGTATTTTCATTTTATCTCCTGTTAGTGCTTTTGATTATACAGAATTTTCTAGGTATTGTCTATATAATTGTTCCGTTGCCATGTTTTTACCTTTGGCCTCTACCTGTATGTCAAAGTTTTCTGAGAAACTCAATGCCCAGTCATTTACTTTTCTGTTTGGTAATAGGTCCGAGTGTGCCCGTAGTTTCTGTTTCTTGCAACCACGTCCAGTAAATCTTGATGTTGTGCATCTCCGTGTGTGTTTTGTCACCTAGTCCTGCCACTGCAGGTGTTCGTCCCTTGAATATGAATAGTGCATACTGGGTCTCACACCACGCCACGAATCTATGACGTTTTACCCTGTCGTCTGTTGCTTCAATGTATTCCTCATCTCTGATCCAATGGTGGTGTATGTCTAGTACCAGTGCTAGATGTTTTTCAACATCAACGACTGATCTAGTCCATGAGACATCTCGTCATTCTCTATGGTGATAAGGTTCCTTGCTTCAGGCGATAACCTAGGCAGTGCTTTTATAATACCATCTGGTCCTTGCTTGCCTGAGATGTGTACGTTTATCTTGCAACCATCTTGGAAGCTCTTGCCAAATCCCATCCAACGTGCCATGTCTGCATGGTATTCAAATTCTTCTATGCTACGTTCCACTATGTCTGGTGTTGCACTCGACAGCACACAGAATTGTCCTGGATGGAAACTGATTTTGACATCTAGTTTCCTCGCCATCTCACCAACGGGTGCGAATAGATTCTCTAAATGACTCTGTATGTCAGGTTGTTGCCACCATGACTTCCAGTCCTTCTCTGTGTAGCCCTGTAGCATCTCGCTACCCAGCCTCACCATCCTGCGTTCGGGTGGCAGTGTACCAACACGTTGTATCAACCTACGTGCGGCGAGTGTGTTGTGGGTCATGATGTCCCACTGTCTTTGCTCTGCTTCGTCCTTGTGTTCACGAAGCCAACGCATGGTTGTACTTCTGCCGTTGAGTTCCCTGTCCTTACGTTCACTTTCATGCCACCAAACTCGCTGGTGTCATTAAGCCATTTGCAACAGAAACCGAAACGTTGTGTCATGAGTATATTGTAACAGTTATTGGATATTTGTCAACTAGTCTTCTAACAGTGTCTGCATCATGGCCCAGTGTCCTATGATGTTGCTACATTCTAATTTAAAGCCAAACTCTCTGTCTATGTCACGCAAGATCTTGTTGGCCTTTGCCATGCTCAATCCTGCGTTGGCTGGTAATTGCAATGCGTTGATTGTTTTCCTTTTGAGTGCTGTCGCGGCCTGTACCCTGTGCCATCCATCTGTTAGTAGATAGTACCCGCTATCCTTAATAGGAGTGACCAGTATAGGATCCCAAGCACCGTCCTTCT
>UEXL01000671.1_pt1 | contig 11454 bp, 17 predicted proteins | sample 1796671 | NCBI WGS metagenome assembly UEXL01 (sample SAMEA4772471, study PRJEB27181) | metagenome
ACCAGATACTATAGAGTTTAGGTTTAAAACTCCACACCTTGCAGAACAACAGGTGATAGGAAAATCAGACGCAACTGGTAATGAGGTTCAAGCTGGTATAAAACTAACACCAACTGGATCCAAAGGTAATTTAACGTTTTTCTTATCAGGATCGTCATCTGTAAGCATGAGCATAGACAATCAAAATTTTTACAATAATGAATATTGGTCAGTAATGGTTAGAAGAAGACAAGCTAGTATATCGTCTAGCTTTTCTGAACAAACATTGACATCAAATGAAGCTGCAACTCAAAGTTTTGACATGTATGTTGGATACTTTTTGATAGTGGAATTGATAAAATTATTACCCGTGAATCATCCAGTATGAAGGTATCGAGTAGCTTAAAGGCAAACTGGTATGCAACTGCATCATCAGGAACTTCTCGTAGATGGTTTGTTGGTGGTAAAAATGAATTTGGTTATGCAAACAGATTTAGTGGATCAATGATGGAGTTTAGATATTGGAACAGTCCTTTGACATCATCTGCATTTTATAATCATGTTGGCGCACCAAAGGCAATCAATGGTAACCATGCAAGTTCTTCATATTACGATCTATCAATGAGATTATCATTTGACGACAATGCAAATTTAAATTCTAACCCATTAATAATAAAAGATTATACATATACTGACGACCAAATATATGTTACTGCATCTAATTTTCCGGACAAAGTAAACTTTAGTAACGTTTTTGATAGACAAAAATCATTTGTACCAAAAATAGGATTTACAAAGGCAAACAATAAGGTAAGGTTGGAAGGTTCACAGTTAAAAACTCCTGATGGTATACCAGCTGTATTAAACAGAGCTGAACGTGTAGAATTAAGTACGTTTGATAAATCAGGATTAGACTCAAACAAATTAGGTATATACTTTGCACCAACAGATGTCATAAATGAAGATATTATATTATCACTTGCTGATTTGGATTTTAATGAATACTTGGGAGATCCACGAGATAATGACAATGATAGATATATTGATGGTGGGTTGGACCAAATAAATGATACGTATTGGAAAAAGTGGACAACTAGACAAGGATTTTGGGATTATTTAAAATTAATAAAATATTACGATTTAAGTTTGTTTGACCATATAAGAAGATTTGCCCCAGGAAGAGCAAAGAAAAACATTGGAATATTGATTGAGTCGCCCATGTTAGAGAGACCAAAAATGTCATCTCTTATACCAATACCAGAAGCCCAACCTAGGGAATATGAAGGTAGGGACGATTTATCTGTAGCTGGAGAATATGGTATTGGTAGTGCCACTGGCTCTAGAACATTTGCAGATGGAACAATTAAAGAAGCTAGGCAAGCCGTTACTAGTTCATACGAGCAAAGAACTGCACAGCTAGATAGAGTAGTTACTTCTGTATCAAGTTCAGATTCTTTTATTGAGAACTTCACATATAGTAACATCAGATATTTACGTAACTAGTGGATCTGATGCTCAACAACGTATGGGTCACATACAAAATCCTGGATTCAATACCAGTGGTAGTAATAATTTAATGAGACAGGGAAGCTTGGTAGGATTACCTGCAGCAAGCAGTAGTAGAGAAGATTTCGAAACTGGACATGTAAGTTCAAGTCAATTAAACATAGTTAACACAATAAGAAATTTCGGTTTAGATTATTTACAAGATGCTAACAGTAGAGATTACTCTGATGCTAGGTTAGAACTAAAACCAGATAATCATTTCTTATCAGGATTAGAACCACATTATACAGCATCTAAACTATCTGTTTTTAATCAAGAAGTGGTTTATTTTTACAGTTCAAGTGTAAGTGCATCTCTTAGAAAGGCATATTCATCATCAATGCAAGCTAGCGAATTCGAATCAATATACAATATGCATACTGGTTTGACTAGGTTGGTTTATGATGGTTGTAAAGAAGGTGGAAGCACAGTTCCAGACGGTACAAACTTGGCTGTTGAAATAACTGAAACAAATCCATTTGATGTAACCACTAACACATCAGGAGATCAGTTTGTAGATGTGGAACTTTTGAATGAATAAAAGTCAGTTTTCTTATATTTATTAACAAATCGTTATTTTTAATTTGGAGATACAAAAATGGGATACCTTAACAACGCAACAACAGTCCTAGATGCGGTTCTAACCAAAAAGGGTAGAGAGCTATTAGCTAGAGGACAAAATGAATTTAACATAAGCAGATTTGCTTTGGCAGATGATGAAGTAGATTATAGTTTATGGGATGTAACACATCCATTGGGAACAGATTACTATGGTACTGTAATAGAAGCTTTGCCTCTATTGGAACCAATTCCTGATCCTAGTACAGTGATGAGATATAAACTGGTAACCCGTGCAGTTGGAACTAATAAGATGTCAACAATACAAAGTGTTGGCTCAACATATACTGTAAATTGGAGTTCTAATAATCAACCAATAGGTTTTCAAACTATTACTCCAAGTAGTACAAACTTACCAAATGACGAAACTGAAAATTACACATTTACACTTTTAAACTCTGCCTTTGCATACATAACATCTCCAAATAATCAGAATGCAGGTAGCGATGGTGTAGGAATAAATTACGTTGAGTCCACACAAAACTTAAGTCAGACGGTTTTCGGTCCTTCATGTACAGTGAGGGCGAAAGCAATACTAGAGTCTTCGTCGCCAGCGGCAACTACTTTATTGATAACTGGACAAAAATACGGAGCAACATTGGCTACTACAATTAATGTTTCTTTTGTAGATGAGTCTGGCGGAAGCAATTAAAAGAACAAATAACAAGGGAAATAGTTAATGGCGTTTTTAGACAAGAGTACACTAATAGTCGACGCCGTATTGACGGATAAGGGAAGGCAAAAATTAGCTGGGAATAGTTTCTCGATTAGTAAATTTGCCTTAGCTGATGACGAAATAGATTATGAACTATATGATGAATCTAATGGTCAAGGTCCTAATTATTACGGTATAGCACTAGATAGCATGCCAATATTGGAAGCGTTTACTAGAGCTGATTCTGTTATGAGGTACAAACTTCATACTATGGAGGTTGGAAATAATCAAACACCTCAAATACAGGGAATGCAATCTGAATATGTTTTCAATTCAGATTCAAACCAAGAACAGTTTATATTGTTGAGTCCTTCTACATCTGCAAATGGAGGTCAAGCTGAGGAATATATTTTTGAATTACAAGATAGTCAATATGTTGATATAGTAGTTGGAGATGCAGCACAACAAGAAGAGATAACTTTATTTCCAATAACGATACAACAAGTAGATCTCCAAAATATCGATTTACCAATTGGTTCAACTACAAACATATTAGTGGATGGATTGGCAATAGATAGACCTAGATTTGATGGTGAGTTGCCACAGGCAGATTATTCAGTTAGTGTCAGACAGACTCAATCTGGTGGTGCTATGTTTATGGGTATACAAAAATATGGAGCAGTACAGTTGATAACACCAAACGGCACTGTTGAGCAGATTACAGCAACTGGACAATTTCCAGTAGATTTTATTTTAAGAGTTAACGGATCAGGTGGAATACGAGCAGTATTTGCAGATGAACCACCAATGGACCAAGATTTTCAAGGAATGGTAGGAGGTAACAAATAATGCCACATAAACCTGGACATTTTGCAGACGAAGACGTCAATAAGCAGGGTGGAAACACTCCAGCTCCATCACCGGCCCCAGCTCCAGCACCACCTCCAGCATCACCTGCAGGTCCTCCAGCAGGCGTAGTATTTGGACCAGGTGGATCTATAATGGGTTCTGCGGGCTCCATGGCAGGAACAACAAGTGGACCAGCTCAATCACCTGCATCTCCACCAACAACACCTCCTCTCCCACCCGGAGTTACGCTGGGACCAGGCGGATCGTTAATGGGTGCAACCATTCCAAGTGGACCAAACTTTTCAGCCGAAGATATGGCTGCAGGTGGCTTTAATCCACTGATCACGCCTCAACCACCAGCAGATTCTACATTAGGATCAACAGATGCTGTGGATATGGGCGCTAAAAATTTCGCAACAGCATTCGATGCAATATCAAAGGGAAAAGCTGTTAAGAATCAATTTACTGCACCTCCAATCGTCCAGCCACCGGGAACAATGGCTCCCATGACTATAACTGGAACGAGAGTTAGTTTAGTAACAAAACCAGAGGTTCCAGTAACGGAACAAGTTCAAGTAAAAGTGCTAGCAACTGGTATATCAACAGGCGCGACGCAGGAGATAACGGTAATAATAAATCCATAAAAATTACATTAAGATAATATTTATCATTGATTAGGAGTTTAAATCATGGCAAACGGAGTATTTACAGAATTTATAGAAGACGACATAGTTGAAGGTCAGCTAAGTATTGTCTCTTCAGGAATGTGGTCAGGTGGAGTCGGAACCTTGACAGCTTTCCACACGTCTTCTACACAAAGTGGTAGTACAGGTGAACATTACTATGATGTATACCAGGGAGTTGTTGGAACAGATGCAACAGCATCGGTTCAATTTTCAGTAACTTATGGTCATTTCGCAGGATCAGGTTCTAAATCTGGTGATAGTGATGTAAAAGCTTCAAAGGCCATATACAGACAATTAAGAAATATATTGCTTCCACCAGGAAGTACACAATTTAAAGTTGGTGCAGCTGATGCTACATCTTCAAATTCTATTTATGCCGTCTCAATGAATAGATCAAGATTAAAAGAAAAGATGGATCCAGGTAACTGGGAACTTCATCTATCTGGATCAGATGGTAATAAGATCAAATTGATCGACGATAGTGGAGCAACTACAGATCCTACAGTAAAATCTACAATTAGAGAGTTTGCTGTAATATCAGGATCTATAGCTACAGGAGCAGCAGTCACTGGATCTTCTACAAAATATTATGGTAAATTCTATCCAGAATCCGGTATGGTGGTATTAGATGCCGACGTTTTAGATAGGGGAACAGGTAGTTTAGCTGCAGATTTTATAGGCGGATATGCAACTGCTTCTAATGCAGATGGAAACAACTCTAGAGACTTTTTTGAGTCTATTAAAGGTGGATCTTATTTTGCATCTAGACGAGAAGAGCAAATCAAATCAACACACTACTTCTGTAGGGTTAGACATGGAAAATATAACCATAGTCAGAATCCAACCTATTTTACTGGTTCAGATTCTACATTGACAATACCTTCATTTAGAAACGATCCTAAGGCATATATTACTACAGTTGGATTATACAACGATAGTAACGAATTATTAGCAATCGCTAAATTGTCTAGACCGATACTGAAAAGTACATCTAAAGAGGCATTAATCAAGGTTAGATTAGATTTCTAATAAGTTTTAAATGTTTGTTTTAGCCATAAACTCCTCGTTTGTTCGGGGAGTTTTCTTATGCGGACAAAGCTCACTAATATAATATTTATGTAAAAGCAAGGCCATATTATGTTTGGTAATATACATGAAGATGATAAACAGATAAACGAATTTAAAGTTCATAAAGAATTTACGTTTACTCATTACAACGATGTAGATACTGCGAGTCCAGAAGGAGTATTTAGTTATATCGCCCAATCTGGTAGTTTTAGAGGTGCAAACGGAGAAGGCAATTCTGGAGGAGAAGGATGGACCACATCTTCGGCTGCAGTCAATACAAATGTAAGTGGTGGTAGAGAATATAAGGCATACAAGGTTCCACTGTATAACCAAATAAAATTAAACTTTTTTTGAATTTCAAAATGCTCCAAATAGGGTTAGTGCACAGGTTCCACAACCTCAACACGCATTAGATAACATATTTAGGCCATTTGGACGAGGCGCATTATCTGGAAGTGTACCACATTATCAAAAATTAGGTCTTAGGAAGATCCATAATAAAGCAAACATTGTAGCTATTCCACGTAGATTTATGGGAGAAGGTATAAAAACTGGTTCTATATCTATATCAGATTATTCATCAGGTGGATTGATAACAGTTAAAGATGATGGATATGGAAACCTATATGATAAAGCATACGAACAAGCTTTTTTTAAGTGGTAGTCCAGATTCAAATGGATCAGGATCGGCACTTGGTACTGTAAGCTACACATATGGTTTGGTTATGTTAACAGATACAGGAAGCCGATATACAAGTATAGTTGCTGGTACTACTGGATCAGATGGGTGGAAGTTATCATATAGAGCAACCAAAACAATACAAGAACACCAATATCAAGTGATTATTCCAGAAAATAAATTCAATCATACGACCAATATAAGCATTACCCATGGAAGAAGCGGAAGTTTCGATGTTCCACCTGGGATGGATTCAAAAGAATTGAGAACGTTTCTTCCCCCTGCTGAGGGTCAATATGATACAGTTAATGGGTATTCTTCATCTATGAAGGTTGAAGATTTTGCAACCCACTCGTTTTTTGCACCGTACGTAACAACAGTTGGTTTGTATAATGATTTGGGTGATCTATTAGCAATTGCAAAACCTAGTAGACCAATAAGAAATGATCCGGAACTGGCACTTAGTTTCATAATTAGATTTGACGTTTAGGAGACAAACAATGGAAAGTAGTAAAATAGTAAGTAAATTAAAAGATAACGTAGATTATCATGTACAAGACCAAAAACACCAAATCAATACAGAATTAATCGGTATAATAAAATTTAGACAAAATAAAAATGGTTAATTAGTATTGTTGTTGTTTCATTATTTGCTACAATATTAGGACTTATGATTTGGTTCATGAGTAGTGGTGTTGATGTAATGGGTGGATGGAAAGAAATATTATTATTAATGTTGGGTGGATTCGTTGGTTCATTTGCAAAGGTCATTGACTTTTGGTTTAATAATGCAGAAGACGATGTTAAATTATTAGAACATGCAGATGACTAATGAATATAGCAACTATAGCTGGTCACTTAGCATTTGGTCTAATAGCCTTTTCTTTTCTAGTCAAGGACATTTTATACCTTCGTATAGTATCTGTAATAGCTAGTTTATTTTCAATACTCTACAACTATAATTCTATCGATCCTATGTGGTTGGCTATTAACTGGAACGTAGTATTTGTAATAGTTAATGTATACCATATAGCTGTAATATTTTACGAAAAACGTCCAGTAAAATGGATAATAAAAATACTGAGTTATATGAAACACTGTTTAAGGGTATGACACCAGTAGAATATTTAAAAATAAGTAAAGTTGCGAAATGGGAAAAGTTTAAAGAAGGAAAAACATTAGTCAAACATGGAAGTCTAGTTGACAATTTAATATTAATCTACAATGGAACGGTTGATGTTGTAGTTCAAGAGAAAACGGTTGCAGAGTTACGAGATGGTCAGTTTGTTGGTGAAATGTCGTTTTTAACAGAAAAACCAGCAACAGCTACATGTGTAGTGAGACATGCCACAGAATGTTTAGTTTGGAAACAAAGAGAATTTAAAGACTTGTTAAAGAGAAACCCTTCTCTGTACTTTACAATTCAATCTGTGTTAAGTGGACAAGTTTCAGATGCGTTAGTGACCAGTAGTCGTAAATAAAACTAAGTTGCTCAATATTTATTCTAAACAAGTTTCGCGATTGGAGAATACTATGTATATGTTAAAAAGATGCTTAACATTGATGATTTTATTATCATCTATAAGTGCACAAAATTTTTTAGAGGACTTTTTTAAGTACTCAACTGCTTACGCAAGTTTTAGTTTAAATGCACCAAGATACCAAGATGATAGATTTGCAATTGTCGGCGGACTATCTACGGGTGACTTAGTGTTCGAAAGATCTGAGAGAGAATTGAAACCCGATTTTCAAAAATCTTTTGGCATTAGAAAAATTGGTAGATTTAAATATGAACCCAAAAGAGGTGTTAGAAACGCTGGTAAGGGTGGACAATGGTATGATGGTTCAGAACAAAATGCAAACGAGATGGCAACAATAGGTCCAGTTAAAGGTTGGGAATATTTAATTAAGTGGTCAGAAGGTAGACAATGGGGTAACGAATATCTAAATCAAGAATATTGGTTGAGATATGTTGGTTCTTGGTATGTTGCAAAAGTAGCGTGGACTGAATTAGGTTTAGAAGAAATAAATTACGGTTCTGCAGATCTTAGGTTCAAAGCAAATGCCATGGACAATAAATTTAGTTTTAGTGCAGGTGTAAAACACAGACAACATCCTGTATATGGATTTGATGCTGCCATATTAGATACAACTTGGTATAGAGGTCAATGGTGGAATTTTGCAGAAGATGCATTTGGTATAGATGATAATATGTGGTATGACCCAACAATGCAAGATGAAGACGGTAATTGGATCAAGCAACAATTATATGAAATAGATCCTGTAACAGGTGAACTTAGAGAAATAGAAGGTGCTGGTCCATTTTGGAATGAAGGTGGAGAGTATTGGGGACACGATTGGTTGTGGAGAGATGCAGATGGTCGTATCTTTGCTTATACAGACAGGGAATATTTTTTGTATCATTTCCCTGGTATGTTGGAAGAATATATCGATGGGAAAAAGAAAGATCTTGGATTTCAGCGCGAAACATCTATAGTTTTAGGTGCTGACTTTTATCATTATGCTGAAAATTGGTGGCTACATGCTTGGGGTAACTGGATGCCGTATCACTATGGTCACGACACATATTCATATCATAATGCAGATGCTTATGCAGAACATAAAGATGAAAAGAAAAAGCCACACGAATTTATGTTTATGGATCCAATGTGGATGCAATGGCATGATTACGATTTTGGTGCAATATTTGGTGTCAAGATAAAGGACAATCTTGGAGTTTTTGCAGAAGGAAAATATTTATATTATTGGGAACGTCCTGCTTATGATATTAAGTTAGGCATAAATTATCAGTGGATGGGATTTTAAAATGAGAAGGTTAGTATTATTATTAAGTGCTGCTGCTATGTTTCTACACTTTAGTTGTGAAGACAGCAGAGTAGAAGAGAAGCTAGAAGAAAGCATTGAGATGTGGGTAAACGGCTCAGAGTTTAATGTTCGCGAGTATTATGAAAGTATTACAACATACGGATCTGCTGTTACACAAGAAGACGGATCTATAAAAAAGATATTTGTATTGCACTTTCAAAGAGAAGACGGAAGAGTTACACCTGAGAAAGAACATTATGCGCTAATTATGTATGACAATTCAGGCCAAGACAATGGTCAGTTAATAGATACAAAATTATATTTAGGTGGTACACAAATGGATTCATTATTGTTAGAGACAACAACTGGTAGAATTACATTAGAGATTGTTGGGTTGTCTGATTTTTACAGAATTTGCTCAAGCATCAATACAAAAATATGAAGATGGTAAAGTTAGTGGTATTGCAGACGGATACTTTTTCAATCCATATAGAAATGAAATGCAACACGGAATAATTATTTTTGATAACTTAGTAGTAGGGACAGATCCTGAAGCTACATTTTATCAAGGTGTCTATTAAGCAATGCCAAGTAAAAAGGCCAAAGATAGAAAACGCAAAAAGCGGCATTAAACAAAAAATGGTCTGTTGAGGGAAGAACAGCTAATCAACATAAAAAGTGGTTAGAAAACAATAAGGGATCAAATGATCCAATGAGGAAATTCAGATGATATTATATGGTGTGTTAATATAAGGACCAACAATGAATGGTGATGTAAAAATAGGAAAGCTACTTTGTGAAGAAGACATAATCACAAAAAGACAGCTTAATCAAGCACTACAGGCTCAAGTCAAAGGAGATAAAAGATCTTTAGGTGAGATACTAGTTGATAAAGGTTTTTGCTCGCTAGAAGACATTACAGAAGTGTTACTAAAGACTGATTCTCCTCATGAGGAAAAACAAGAAGAGATTTCAGAAAAAATAGAACCAAAAGAAGAGCCAACTGAATTAAGTGAAGATACAAAATTTTCAATGTCAGTCGGCACAATGATTGGTATTGGTACAGCAATAGCTTCTGTTGTTGGTGTTTATTATATGTTGATAGGTGAGATTGAAGAAGCAAAAGAGTTGCCGAGTTTGGACATGCTATATAAAGCTGAATACCCTTCAAGACCAGAAGGTTATAACTGGCCTAGATCTTATGAACAATACAAAGATCAAGTAGGAACACTGCAAGACGATATGGATGACATGTACGAAACAGTGGAAGAGCTAGAAGAAACAATAAAAGATATGCGAAAAGAATTACGTGATCTTGAAAAAAGAAAACGAGATAAGTAGGAGTTAGTTATGAGAAAGTTATTTTTACCTTTATTTCTATTTGGATTGTTAAGCGGACAAGTAACAGATAAAAACTTTAAGGAAAAAACAGGTGACGGTGTTGTTGTGGTTATTTTTGGTTCAAAGTGGGCAGAAAATGATGGAACAGAATATACTAAAGGTGTTAAGGGGCATGAGGATGCAAAAATAATAAATGCATCATCAGAAGACACTAAGAAAGTTTGTAAGAAATTAAGAATAAGAAATTATCCGTCAATAGCTTTATTTGTTAACGGTGATAAGATAGATACTTGGAAGGGCGACATGGATGGTGTAATAGACGTTAAGCCTAAAGATATTAAAGAGGCTATCGAAGACGCAATTGGTGGAGATGTCTTTTGAATAAAATTAAAATGAAAGATCTTGTAGAACTAATACATGCACTAAAAGTCAGAGAGGCATACAATTTTAAAAAACAATCGTGTACACAGTCTGATGGAGACAAGGGTAGCGTTGTTATGTATTATACTGATAAAAAGGGTAAGAAACATTCTAATTGTCATACATCTATGAAAAAGGCAAAGGGACAAATAGCTGCAATAGAGGCTCCGTAATGATTAAACTAAAAGACATATTAAAGGAATCTAGTATTGTATTTCCGGATGATTTCACTAAAGAGATAAAGAGAGCCGAAAAAGAAACCGGCAAAAAATTTAAAGTACCAGCAACTACAAAAAAACTTTGTATGATGGCTAAGAGTGGTGGTTTTCACCAGTTAGATTATCAAGGTAAAAAATCGGGTAAAGCTAGAAAACCAGATTCGTTAATGTACCAAGCATATGCATTTATATTGGGATGGGGACATTCTAAGTATAAGAATAAGTGGGATTGGAGAGACGATAAAAGTCAACCTGTTTTACACAACATTCAGACATCAAGCATTTATACAAGTTTATTTGATTATGACTATTTACAATACCATGTAACTACAGATTTGCAAGCAGCTCAAGTGGTTGCCAACATCAGACCTGGTTCAAAGGATGAAGAACCAGCATACTATTTAGTTAAGGACTATTTAAATAGTTTTGGTAGTCGTGGTAAGAACCGTAGAAATGAAGATATGTTAATCAATAAAGTTCAGTGGTGGTTAATCAAGAATAAGGTGTCTACACGTTAAGGAGATAAGTTATGGGATTATTAAGTACATTAGCAAAAGGTGCAGGAAGTTT
>UEXL01001270.1_pt1 | contig 11423 bp, 25 predicted proteins | sample 1796671 | NCBI WGS metagenome assembly UEXL01 (sample SAMEA4772471, study PRJEB27181) | metagenome
AGTATTCGTACACATCCTCAAGCTGGTCATGCCACATTGCTTGAGTGTTAAACGCTTTCTGTTCACGTTCCTTTATGTCTTGGATCGAGCCAAGATGCGGGGGCAAGCTCATAGTGTTACCTATTTAAGTTGTGCTTGTGTGCCAGAGTACGGACCGGAGCGCATACCGCCACCAGCTCCGCCGCGAGTAGCTCCGCCCATACCGCCCATGCCTAACATGGTACGAGCTGGAGAGCCTCCTGCACGGCCTCCTGCGGCCTCTGCACGGCTACGTGGTACACCGCCCAAGAGAGACTTAGTTCCTAGCTTACCGCGAGCCATTGCACGGAAGCGTTCTTCCTGCTCCGCAATCTCTTCATCCAATGCTACTGCCTGACGGCGCTCGACAGCGATTTGCTGTGCTGTTGGCTTAGGTGCTTTCGGTGATTTCATTTCATCCCATCCTTAACGAGTCACGGGAAACCTTTTCCCCGTTACGTGTGAAGTCTTTGCCGTCATAACCTATCAGCGAGGGTCGCTTACTGCCTTGCTCCCGTCGATAACGCTCTGATTCTCTGCCTGTACGCTTGAGATCGGCTTCCTTGCGGAAACTTTTGCCACGCAGTAAACCCACTTGACCACGCATCATTTTCGACAAACCAAACTTACCCGACATTTTGTTTCTCCAAATACCGATACAGTTGATAAGGCGTCCAGATAAACGGTTTGTTTATACCCAACACCTGCTTCGTATACCCAACGCACGTATTCAACATAAACAGACCGCGCTTAGGTCTATGAACTTGCGATTTTATCAGAATATCGTTCTCGACTACATCGGTAATGTTATCGACGATCATTATCTCTATGCCTTCAGTAGACTTGCCCAGCGCAAGCCACTCGCCATCGTTCGGAATCACGACGTAACAGTGCCTGATCTCGGGGTGCAACATCCATGACCACCAATGCCCCTCGTCGATAGAGAACGCCACGTATGCAATATCAGAAGACACGGACATCCATCTTCATCTGCCGCACTGGTCGCCTTACCTGTCCGCTACTTAGTGCTTGTCTGCCTTCGCCTTCACCTTGCAATGCGTACTCCAATGCCTCGACCGGGTGACTGTATTCGTTCTTGTCAGGCTCATCGGTGTACTTCTCACCGGATACCTGTATGCGTCGATAACAGAAACCACCCTGCAACCCCTTACGAATCATTCGTGCTTTAGGGCTGATCAGGAATCGTGGCTTGCCATCCATGCAGAGTTCTTTCATCGGTAGCTCGAGAGCCGCACGTCGCAATGCAGGATCGTTGGTCAGTGTAGGCGTACAAGGTATGCCAGCCGCTCGCATGATCTTGAACGGTGTATCGGCATTCGCTTGGTTCTTGTTATCACCAGATGGATCACCCCAGCCACTGAACCGTATCTTCGGGTAGTTCGCATCTATGTATCGCTTGAGGCTAGGTGCAAAGTCCACCGCCCCGGAGTCAGTCAGACAGAATTCATCAAAACAAATCCAGCGACCAAGCCCATCTCTCTGAAGGAACGCACAAGCTGGTGTCCGACCGAAGTCAAAGCCCAGCACGATAGGCTGATCAGGATTAGGCTGGTAAACGTCAGCCATGCAATGGATAGAATCAGTGTATAGGGGATGAACTGGCTTACCACTCGATACAAAGCCGTACTCATTCGCGAGATTGACCTTGATCCAATCATCAGTCTTACCTTGCAGACCTCGCCGGTAGTAGCCTTCCGGTAGGTTATTAAGATTCTCTGCCTTCTCGTTGAGGTACCATCCGTCGCCTTCCCGATACACACCACCCGGTTGACGGTGAAACTTCCAATCCTCTGGCCTGTCTTCTTCAGCCAGCTTGTAATACCAGTGATCCTCGTCTGGTGCATTAGAGTCCCCAGCATTCCGTAATGTGTAGGCTTTACGCCTTCCTTCATCGACGGGTATCGACCGCATCGCAGGTCAAGCATGTCCACAACGCTCTTAGAATGCTCCTTAGCCTCGTTTAGCCACACCCATGTAGTCTGGATACCCCTCGCCTTCTTGACGTGCTCAGGGCGATCAAAGGCTATGAAGATGACCTCGCTCTTAACCGTCGTCCCATCCTCCAACTTGAACTCAAGTCGATGCGTTGGCGGTTCCTTGTTGCCCTGCTTGAACTCACCTAGATCGCCATGCACCTCGATCCAATCCTTGATCGTCGTTGAGAACAATTCACTGTAAGTATTTCGAGCGGCGATGATCCGACTGAGCCGAACACCGTAGTTGGGATGGGATTCTCTTGTGACTGGTGCCTGCTGGCACATCAACTCTAAGAGCTTGAGGATTACTTGGACGGTCTTGCCTGAGCCTAGCGGCCCCATGATGAATGAGTTACGAGCGCGACAGTCAGCGAACTCCTCGAGTACCACGCCTTGCGGCTTCATAACGTATTCAATCGTCGCCATCGAATCTCTTACGCTGGATGTTAACGACTAAACCACCGCCATCAGGGCCAGTGATCTCAGTTGATTTAAGGTCTGGCATGAACTTAGCCATCATCTTTATAGACAGGTCAGCCGCGGACTTCATACGCTGTACATCAATGGAGTCAAACTCTTGCTCAGGATCTAGCAATTTCTTAACGACTTCATGGACATGCGTTTCATACCCTGATGCTTCAATCTTCTTCCGCATCTCGGCTTGGCGTGTCTCTCGGTTAAGTTGTGCTCTTGTCTTTGCCACCGAATATCCTATCCCAGCCATCCTTGTAGGATTGACTACTGTTGGTTGCGAACTTGCGCGGTCTTGACCCCTTACCCCCATTGTACTCAGGGAAGTGTCTGTCTCGCGTTTCCTTGTCTATTTTATGCCGATGATCCGCCATGTTCTACCTCAGTTGGATAGGGTGACCAGAATGACTTGCCATACTTGTAATAGGCTCTCAAGTATTTGCGCATCGTCATGTCATGTACATCGAAGATTTGTGAGAGCGCCCATACCTCGACACCATCGCTTTCCATTTTAGCCGCTTCCTTTACTTGTTTATAGGTTAGCTTCATTGATTGCCCTCCCTATTAACTCTGGTATTGGCGGCACTACTGCGTTGCCTAAGCATTTAAGTCTGTGTGACCTAGAGGGAATCCCATTAGCCACTCGACCCACATCGGGTTCAGCGTCCCAGACTGACGCGTTTCCTTCACAACGGTTGACAATCCAACTTGCTTGCCGATTCTGAGACGACGCTTTACTGACTCGTCCTCCATGCAACCCCGATCCCGATTGTCCGACGCATTGGGTGTCGGCCAGAATACCGCTTCCCTCAGTGCTTCCTTGGGATGCCCCGGCTGTCCTATCCGCTTCTTCGATGCGTTCCAGTATGGATGGTGCATTGCTTGTGAAAGTGTGCATTTGCCGGGGTCGTTCACTCTGCTCGGTGGTAGTGACTTTTCCGCCCTTTCTTGCGCTCTGGGGGTAGGCCAATATCCAGATCCGATCTCTGTGGTGGTGCGCGCCAAGTTCGGAAGCTGGTATACAGTGCCACTCCGCATCATACCCGATCTGGGAAATGTCCCAGAGTACTCGCTTAAACCAAGCTCCCCGTTCTCCATTAAGCAAGTTTGTGACGTTTTCAAAGATGGCGTATCGGGGCTGAAGCTCCCCAAGAAGACGGGCGCACTCTGACCATAATCCGCTTCGAGTTCCGTCTTGTATTCCTGCTTGGTTTCCTGCGACTGAGATGTCTTGGCATGGGAAACCCCTGTGATGACATCGACTCCAATTCCGTCTGAAGCCAGTCGCTCTGCTGTGATTGTTCGTACATCGTCATAGATCGGTACTCCAGGCCAATTCTTGCGTAAGACTTTCTGAGCATAAGGATCTATCTCACAGAAAGCCGCTGTCTCAAATCCTGCTCGCTCAAGACCGATGGTAAACCCACCAATCCCAGCGAATAGATCAAGCACCTTCACAATCTATACCCTTGTAATCAGGATGACCGTTGCGACCATTGGACGCTACCCATATCTCTACGTTCTCGCAGTACCACTCTTGCTGATCAATCTGATCCTGCATATCAGCGTTACCCACAATACCTAGAGCCGCTACAAACAAGATAATGCCAGCCACTACTCGCGCCGGGTACTGCTCTAATAAATTCAATTCCACGTCGTTCTCCCTTTTTTTGGGGGTGCAAAGCCCCGCGGCCTTTTCGGCCTGTTATTCCCTAGCCTTAGTGACTGGGGTAATGTTTAGCCATCTCCAACGCTCGCATATTCTCCAACTTGTTTATCGCACAAAGATCCAAGTATTCGGACTCTGTTAAACCTTTGAGTCGCCCGACTAGTTCGCAAACTATACCGAGGTTCTCAATGTGCTGGACATTATTACGAGTGCAGAACATCGCTCGTTTCACTGTAGTACACATCCGATGAGTATACCACAAATGTATATTTACAACACCCCACCAACAAAAACATCAAATAAATAAACAAAAAGTGTTTACTTTGATATTTAGGTATGCAATTATCTGTTCATCGGCTGGGGACACAGCCACTAACCAAGGGAGGCCATATGGCTCATACTCGTCCAACCTTAGCCGTCGCCAAGCGGCTCTTTAAAAGGCGCAACCCAAGCGTTGCGTTCCGCGCTCAATGGGAGCGCAAGCCTGTCAAGTTAGACACTGGCTATGTGTCTAGCGTTCGGTTTACCGCAGACGGCTACAAGCCTTCTGTTATGCGGCTGTACTCTGACCGCGACAATATCGCCCTCTTTTGAGGGCGGTCTTTACCAAGGGAGAAAGGGAATGAAGTTTTATCAAGAAATTTATGGTCAATATCGGGCTTACAAAATGCAGGGTCGTTTCATCCGCATTTTTGATATGCAGGGAAGGCATATTGTGGACGCATCTTTAAGCGAGCCATGCCGTTCGTATCTCAATGACGTGTTGCGCGGCTTTCGTACAGCAGAATATATGAAGGTCGCATAAGCGGCCTTTTCTTTTAGGGGATAACGATGACAACAATCGTATTCAACAGTTTCGAGAGTGCTTTGCGCTGGTGTAAAGGCCATGACGTTAGCACTAAGTATATCGACAAGGTGCAAGGTACTTGGCTAATGAAGTACCCCGGCATACATGATCCGTATAAGGAGGATTAATGGCAAACCCAACAAACCCGCATCACTTTATGACGTACTCCGAAGTCGCAGAGGTCTTAGGTGTTAGTCGTCAAACAGTTAGGATTACCGAAGCGAAAGCACTTGCGAAGCTAAGAAGTAATCCACTGTTAAAACAGCACTACCTTGACCACATTAGTTCCAGCTCTGAATCTCGTAGTCTGGATCAAGTTCCTTCTGCCTAACCTCATCGCGGTAATGTGCCGCGATATCTTTCCTCAGCAGTTTAGTTGTCTTGTAAATCTCGTTACTGACTAGCCGCAAGTGATCCATGTGCGTCGCCAAACATCTCACGCAACCAGTCATGGAACGCTATCGGCTGTTCAGTAAACCATCGGTGACAGTAGTGGCAGAGGCTTACATTACCCGACATGGCTCCAGCGTAGTCGCTTGTTACGCCTGCCAAATATATGGGCGCACTCAAGTCGATCAGTCTTGTGACAGTGTAGGCACTTTTGATCTCGTAGCCTTACCGCCTTGCTAAACCAAATGTCACAGGGTTCGCGCTTGACTGTCATCTGTTTCCCTCGTGAATTGTCGCTCTCTGAGAATAGCTTTCTCGCTATGTCCGCAATCGCATGACCAGCCGTCGAGCTTGTGGGGGTATTCGTTCTTGAACTGCGGCACCATTATTTTATGGCATTCAGTGCAGGTCATCTGAGGTAAATACGATCTCATACTCTGGTTCTTCTCCCTCATCAAGTAATGCGGAAACCCATACCTCCGCGAATTCTTCGACACTTAAATCAATCGTGATCCCTTCCTGCGCCCAGCCTAGAACGTAGACATCGCACTCTTGTGGATTCTTGGCAGTCGTTGCGCCGCCTATGTCGGAAGTCTTTAGCAATGCCCTGCCACCACCAGGCAGAGGACAGCTAATAATTTGGATCATATCCTCGGCCTTACAGTCGTTCTATGGATCTCGCCTTCGGTCTTGTGATAAGTAATTACCTTCGCACCTCGTTGAGAAACCCACCCGCCACGAGCCGCATACGCATCCCTGGCCGACAAAGTGGGATGTTGCTCGGCAATGGCCCCAGAATCCTCTACAAGCCTCTCATGGTGGTAATGACCGGCATGGATATAGGTGTTGGTTGATTGCCCCCACATCGCTCTAAATCGCGGCTCAGAGGCAAACAGCTTGTGAAGGTTATTTAGCTTTACCTTGTGACCATGATGGAAACCTAGCATCGTTTCCCCCCACAGGTAAGCATAGTACGGATAGTCGTTATCTATGACCTCGACGCGATCATTCGCAAAGATATGCTTTATGTATTTCCGTAACCAAATCGAGCCGCTGACATCGTGGTTGCCTTCAGCAGATACCACCACAACACGATCAAACTTGTTAAGCATTAACTTAACTGCCTCTGACATAACCGACATCGCTAGGTCTACTAGCTTTGCGTATCTTGAATCGGCATCGAGTGCGTGGCCGGACATCGGAGTGCTGGCCGATAGGATTCCATCCCAGTGTAAAAAGTCACCCAGTTGACAGAGAATGCCGACCTCGCTTTTAGGACAGGCATCAATCATGTCACTAACGGAATTCATAAACACGTCACGCGCAATCTTTACGTCCCAATCCTCGCCTGATTCAGCGGCGTAAGCGTACATCCCCCAAATGGAAATCTGTAATTGTAAGAAGCGATAGAAGATTATCGTCCGTACCTTGTGGCTTTGCTTGCGGGTCAAAAGGCTCAATGTCTTGCAACGCAAACTCTATCCGTTCGCATAGGATTTCAAACTGTCGTTCTTTGTCACTGGCAGACTTGACCCATTGTGAAACGGGTTTTCCTTCATCGTTATATAGGGTCGAGACGCCCTTGACCGTGAAGCCATCGGGGACAGTGTGAACCATGTCGTGATCAGGCGAGTGACCTTGCATCGCCGCCCTGCTTTTCAGATTTTTTAGAGTGTCACGAACACTCCACTTAGTAGTCCCGAGCTGATCGGCAATCCTCTGATAGCCTAGCCCTTCTTCGTGAAGAGTAATGATTTTACGCTGACGTTCAGTTGTACAGTAATCGAGTAAGCTCATAGTTCCCCCAGAAACTACCCGCCAAACCTCACGTCAATATCGAAGTTCTCAGCAACGTGTCTTGCCATCACTCGATATATCTCATCAACTTCATACTTGCCGACCTTTACGAGATCGGAGTGCTGAAGCATTGCGTGTTGGATTGGCTTCCACATAACGTGGTATAGCATTTTGCCAGTTGGCGGTATTGATAATTTGGCTCCGTTTAAAACGTGTTGCATATCGTGACCACCCGCATTCATATCTCTCGCGACATGATCGCAATACGCATGGACGGCTTTCAGTTGTTGCCCGGTCAGGTTTGGCTGATAGATTTCGTATGTCTTACCAGCCTCACAGTTAGCCATAATGTACTGACAGAACTGCTCTGCTTGAAACTTGCTATTGACAGTCCATCGCTCGCTCAAGCTGTTACCCTCTCGCCGCCAAACGTGACGTACTGGCCGTACTTTTGCAGACATCCCGCCCGATATTCGGAATTTCAGTAATCATGGGTTAGGCAGTCGAAACTTATTGCTTCATAGCGATTTTACCACTATTTTCTGTCATTTTCTCCGCAAATGGACACGCCCCTTTCCATGAGATGCTTCGCTTCAGCCAGGAGGTAATGAACTTCTTGATTCCCCTCAAGGTCTTACGCTTTTGAGTGTTGGCATCGCACCACATTGCCATAGCATTAAGCTCGGCAAAGACATCGACAGTTGGATAGGCGTGTTGCAGTTGTATCAGGTACTCATCATCGGGTTCGTAGTAAGTACCATCATTCAAATAATCATTGATTCCCCTCAGCATCTTCAATTACGGTCAGCCATGCATTCTAAACATTCTTAAACTCTCGGTCGTAACGCTTCAATTTTTCAAACAGAAAATCAGAGGCCGGAATCATATTCAAGACTTTGAAACACAAGCTTCATTGCCTGATATTAAACTAGGCTCTTTTGCTCCAGCTTGGTGACATCAGGCTTTCACAATCATTTTTCGGCCAGAGCAATAAACTTCTTGCACCTGAAAGCTCTATGCGCTTTGATTGTTTTATAAATTTCCATCATCCACACTTCCTTTTAATGCCGGAGCAAGCTCCAGCAAATTAGTTAGTTAATAATGACGAGCTATGATTACTGTATCGAATCTTGACATCTATCCGCTTGATCTGCTCTCGACCAGCGGGGCGCATCATAGAGAGGGTCAACTCTGTCTCCGAGGTTCTTAGGTTCGTCGGCCTAACGCCCAGTAATCTCTGACAAATTGTAAGATGAGGTAGGATACGGAATGGTTTTGTAGTGTATAATCCATTCATCTTCTTAACTGACTTTGAAGATACCACACGTCCGCTCCCTTGGACAAGAAAGTTTAGCCCCCGTTACAGGGGGCTTTTTTTTACCAGCGATCAGCTACCTTGAAACGCTTCTTCCGATACCGCATCTCACCGGCCTTATCCCAGTTAGCATAGATGGTTCGATCATCATCCTCCAGCAACCTTCTTCGGTGTAATGCTCGTTGTCGTACCAGTAGGCTCTGAACATCGTTTCATCGGCCTTACACTTCTCATCGGTCAGGACTATCTCGCCGCCCTGCTCGATCCTTGTGTACGCCTTGGTGTCTGCCATTGCCTCCCAGCATAAGACACTAATCAATACTGCAATTATAATTCTCATTTTGTTTCTCCCTTGGTTGTGTTGAGCAAGTGATACATCGCGTACCGCTTGCCATCTTGGTTTTTAATTTCTGTCTTTATGTTGTGACCGCTCATGCGTAGCTCATTGATCCGCGCCGCTAACCGAAAACAACCGTAGTCGTTTAAGGCATCCATAGCGGTGATCGGCTTGCTTGTTAGGTGGTCAAGAATTTGCATTGTGTGACTCATGTCATCTCCTAAGTCTAAAACGATTCAAACTCATGTTAAAGTATTCAGCAAGAGCAAACACAACGCTCATCTTTTGATCTTCCTTCAGCCTCCAACGGTTGCAGTTTGCTTGCATACACCAAAGTCTTCAGCCAACTCGAGATTCGATACACCAGCCTGTTTTTGCGCCGCGATTAACGACGCGCCCACATCAAAACGGGATATCGTCACTGAACTGATCTGTCGGGGCTTGGGTTGCAAGGGTGTCTCGGACTTGTTGAACGCCATCCGCATGAACTTTTGCCGGGTCTGGTTCCCATGTGTCGAGTTTGGCATATATCTTGTCGCTCGCTTTTGCTTTAAGAACTTGAACATTGACCCAGTCACCAGACTGAGCATTTAAGAAGGGATCATCTCCGACTTCTTTACTGAGATGTTGCACACCACAAAGTCCGGTGCGTTTTGTTGGCGCTTGCAGATCATTCCATCTACAAAAGTTATGTCTTTATTCATGCTGTCTCCCAAGATTAATTTACGTGCTTCGTTGAACTCATTGCTTTTGAGATCACTACGCTCGGCAGTTGTGAAGATGCCACCCTTACTAGGTGCAACCCACAAAGCCTTCTTGTCGTCGTTAGTAATCTCGCCCCACGCCTCTGCTACGGCCTCCCATGCCTTTAGTTCGAGGTGTTCTTTGATGAAGTACACAGACGCATAGTTACGCTGTAGTGCTTCGTTGTGAGCCATGATCGGCCCGGTGTCTTGTTGTTGCTGGATAGCGTTAGCTACCTCATCGGCGGATGCGATAGAAAGCTCCTCGCCAGCCAGTCCGAAGAAGGCCAATGCTCGACCCACACATGAAGACTCCGCATTTTCAAGACATGAGCTTGCGTTAATCTTACTAGCGGCGCGTACCTCTTCTGAGTAGCCGGTAGCCAATAGTCGGCCATCGTTATCGAGGATGCTGGCTTTCATAATGACTAGCACGTCGTTAGCTTCGACCAGCTCGGTCGAGATCGTGTAGTCAGGGTGAGCCGCTCTAAACTCTGCGACCCGGAGTGCCACGGTTTTATATTCTTTACCGTGTATTTTGACGATGCCATTCATGCTGTTTCTCCTGCGTGTGACATTGCTGATTCCATCTGGACTAACTCATAGCCACGAGCATAGCCCGCTTCATAGTCGCCATCTGGTACGTGACGCTTTGCCCATGCGTGATCAATGCCGTCATCGAAACCACACCGGAAGGCGCGGATCTTTGGGTCAATGTACTCACGGGAAAGCTTGTTGAGATAGTCCTCTCGGGACTTAGCGGGATCAAACTCAAGCATCGTAAGACTCCGCGTGCTTTGCGGCCTCAGACTCGATCAAGTCAATGATCATGTTCTCCGAGTAGTTCCACAGAAGCTCACGGGTTTTAGCAACCACAACAGAAGGGTCAACGTCATCATTAAAGATAAGGTCTACCCATTCGATCTCACTACCTGTTTGTTGCATAGCGGTTGGTGCAATCTCACTAGACACGTCTTCAACGTCGCGCATAATCTCGCGGCGAATATCGGGGTCTGTGATGTCGTGGTAATTCTCTTCCCACGTAGGGTGGTTAATTAGAATTTCGTAGAAATCGAACGTTGCCATTTGTCATCTCCCTTGTTAGTTCCACATGGAACATAGACACTATAGGTCTATTTTAAGGGTAATGCAAACACTTTATGTTTATTAGTTAGCGTATGTCCAAAGAACTGGGGTCGTGTCCCGATCATCAACGTGGATAAATGTTCTGGAAATTCCGATAGAAAAGCCCATCTTGAGCGCCTCATGCACGATGTTCATTCGCTCGACGCCATTCGATACGGCTATGTCAGCGGCCCGGCCTTGGCAGTGATAGCCTGTACCGGGGGCCGCTTTGACGACCTCACTGGGATGGGTTGCGTCTCTGTAACCTGACGTTATGCGGAACGGGAAGCCGCATATCTCGCGAAGGGAATCCAGTTTTCTAAAATGCGGCATCCATCATATTGGCGTTAGTGTGTGTACAGTTGAATTCTTCTAATCTGAAGTGTTTCATTTACGAGCAACGTCCTTGTCTTCTCTACCGTTCGCATGGCACCAAGCCCAAGCATACCAAGAAGCACGGGCATCATTTCAGAAGATCAAGCAGTGGGACCACATAGCCAGAGCCAGCAACACCAAGCCCAAAATTTGCGAAAGGCACCAGAAGATAATTGCTAGCAAGGCCAGCGCAACAGACCCAGCCCACAGCAGGGCGCCAGCCCGAAACAAACATTGACGCATGGGATGCTTCTTCTTTGTTGACTGCGATCTGAGCTTTGGCGATTTCATGGGCTTGCCTCTCAGTTAGAGTAGCGATCTCGTGAGCTAGACGACTGC
>UEXL01000305.1_pt1 | contig 11399 bp, 14 predicted proteins | sample 1796671 | NCBI WGS metagenome assembly UEXL01 (sample SAMEA4772471, study PRJEB27181) | metagenome
AAATACTGCAATAGAATAGGAATGTTTAAACATGGCTGCTAGTACAAGACAATCAAATTTATTTGCTGCTGAAGATTGGAAAAAGTCTACGAGACCTTCCGTGAAGCAGACTTTCAAAGTTACGACTATGAAACCATTCGTAAGAGTATGGTTGACTATTTGCGTAACTATTACCCAGAAGATTTCAACGATTTTATTGAATCAAGTGAATATATTGCACTAATTGATTTAATTGCATTCCTAGGACAAAGCCTTAGTTTCCGTGCAGACTTAAATGCCGTGAAAACTTCTTAGAAACAGCAGAACGCAGAGACAGCATACTACGCCTAGCTCGCATGCTAAACTATTATCCAAAGCGTCAGCAAATTGCCAGAGGCTTGCTTAAAGTTGACAGTGTAGAAACAACAGAAGCAATTACAGACAGCAAACGGCAACAGCCTACGTGACACAGAAATTGTCTGGGGCGATCCAACTAATAGTGACTTCTTAGAACAGTTTACTACAGTGCTTAATGCAAGTATGGTAAACACACAACAGTTTGGTAATCCAAGTTTAAAAACAACAGTGGGTGGCATTAACATTGAAGAATATCAACTTAAACTAAATCCAGGCACTGTTCCAATCTATGATTTTAAAACCACAGTGGGAACACAGAATCTAGACTTTGAACTGGTCAAAGGCACTTACAGTGGCACAGACTTTTATATGAAGTAGCACCTCAGCCTAGTAGCACAACAAACATTCTTTATCGCAATGATAACAGAGGCTTTAACAGTGCTAACAACGGATTTTTCTTTTACTTTAAACAGGGTAACTTGCAGAGTGCAGACTTTAGCATTGGTGAGAAACTACCTAATCGCACAGTGGAACTGGACATTAACAATGTTGACAACAATGATGTTTGGTTGTATCAAGTTGATGATGCTGGAAGAGAAACCACACGCTGGGATAAAGTGCCAGCAATCAGTGGCAACAACGTTATCTATAACAGTTTAAGTGCAAACAACAAAAACTTGTTTACAGTGCGCAGTCGTGCAAATGATCAGATCAGTTTGGTGTTTGGCGATGATGTATTTTCAAATATTCCTACAGGAAACTTCCGTGTGTACTTCCGCACAGGTGCAGGCACTACATATAAAATTAGTCCTGATGAAATGCAGAACTGCAAATTGTTATTCCTTATGTAAGTCATAGCAACCAGATTGAAAATTTAACAGTAGGGCTAAGTTTACAAAGCACAATAGCAAATGCTAGTGCAAGAGAAACTTGCGTGATGTAAAACTAAAAGCACAGCAACAGTATTACACACAGGATCGTATGATCACAGGTGAAGATTATCAAATTCTTCCTTACACAAAGTTTAGTAATGTATTAAAGTCAAAAGCAATTAACAGAACTGCTAGTGGTATTAGTCGTTACTTGGATGTGCGCGATACAACAGGCAAGTATAGTAGTACAAATATTGTTGCAGAAGATGGAATTTTTATCGCACAGAAGATCTACAACAGTTCCAATTTACATTTATTACTGACAGTGATATTAGTAATACTATAAGCCAGCAAGTTGAGAAAAACATTCTAAAGAATGAAAGTTTGCATTATTACTTTAAAAACTATGGCGGCATTAGTGTACAAGTCTTAAGTGCTAGTTGAATTTAACAACAACTAGCAGCGGTATAGTAACAGGTTACTTTAAGAATGATGTAGACAGCCCTCTTAAAATAGGCGGTTTGCAACTAGTAATTTAAAATATGCAAAAGTTGGTGCACTACTAAAGTTTGCACCAAGCGGTAAAGTATTTGACGTTAACAACAATCTAATTATGGTACTAGTGGCACAATTAATACCGTGATTTATATCTGGGCTAGTATAAGTGCAGTGGTTACTGATGGCACTAATCAAGGTGTTGGTAATTTAGAAACAGGCATTGGGCCTGTTGCACTAAGTGAAGTTATTCTCAGGATGCAGTGTTGGATCAAGTTATTGCTCCATGGAATACTGCAATTACTAGCACAGTTAGAAATAGTATTATTCAAGCAATTGGTGATTTAAAACTTTTGGATTACGCTATGACAGAGACACACAAGCATGGACAATTAATGCACTGGATCTAGATCAATCAACTACATTTAGTTTAGATATGCAGGCAATACAAGTAACACAAACTTGGACAACAGTTGGTTTTTAAGTTTACAAATGATGGATCACATACACTGTTAACTTTAGAGCACAAGTTATATATTTGAAAGTAAACTAGAGACACGTTTCTATTTTGATAATGATCTAAAAATATTTGATCCACGCACAGGCAAAACAATTAAAGATAAAATTAACATTTTAAAAGTTAATAGTTTGCCTGACAGTGTAAGCAGTCTTAGCAGTTGACTATGCAATGCAAATTGATGATGTTATTACAGAGACAGATGGTTATACACTTACAAACAGAATTAAAGTTACATTCCCAGATGTTGACAGCGACGGCGTTGTTGATAATCCAGAAGTGTTTGATATTGTTGTTGCTCCAATCACAAATACAGCAACCAAAGTTGTGTTTTATCAGACTAGCACAAGCAGTGGCGGCTACTTAACTTACACACCAGTTACAACCACTAGCGTAGAGCAACGTTATCTTACACAAGCAGCAATTAACGAAGTTATTGCACAGTTTAGCAGTGGACAAATATTTTATGCAGGCACAGATGATAAGTTTTATATTTTAAGTGTTGATGGTTGCAATGTTAAAAGTATAGCAGAAACTACTGATTACATAAAACGTACAGGACGCAGTGACTTGTTGTTCCAGTATACTCATAACAGTCCAAACAATAGACGTATTGATCCAAGCCCAAGTAACATTGTAGACTTGTTCTTGTTAACAAGCCAGTACGACACAGACTATAGAAACTATGTCACAGATATTACTGGAAGCATCACAAAACCAACAAAGCCAACTACAAACGAATTGCGTGATCAGTTTGGTAGTTTAGAACAGTATAAAGTGTAAGTGATACTATTATCTTTAACAGTATTAGTTACAGACCACTATTTGGTGATAAGGCAGATGAAGAATTGCAAGCAACATTTAAAGTAGTAAAAATACAAGCACACTAGTAAGTGACAGTGAAATTAAAGAACGTGTAGTTGCAGCAATTAACAATTACTTTGCTATTGAAAACTGGGACTTTGGTGATAGTTTCTTTTTAGTGAACTGGCAGCATATCTGTATAGTACAATCATTATCACCAGATGTGCTTAGTGTTGTTATTGTTCCTAAACTAGCAACAAGTAACTTTGGTAGTTTATTCCAAATTCAAAGTCAGCGAGATGAAATTTTAATCAGTGCAGCAACAGTAAATGACATTGAAGTTATTGATGTGATTACTGCAAATAGTTTGCAAGCAACAGGCAATGTTGTAAACACAACTAGCACAAATCTCGCTGCAGAAAGTGCAAGTGCAAGCGGTGCCAGCACAACAGTAAATACAACAAACACAGTCACAACTACAACTAGAAGTAGTCAAGTAGTAGCAGTTCAAGTAGTAGTTCAAGTAGCAGTATAGCGGCAGTAGCGGCGGAGGATATGGATACTAATGGCACTTCGTAAAAGTTCAGTACTATTACCTGATGTTTTTCAGACAACAAAGAATACCAAGTTTCTTAATGCAACTGTTGACCAGTTAATAAGTGAACCTAATCTACAGCGTGTAAACAGTTTTATAGGACGCAAGTTTGCTCCTAACTTTACAGTTGGTGATGGTTACATTAAAGAAATAGATAAAGATAGACAAAATTATCAACTAGAGCCTGCAGTAGTATATCGTAGTCCTAATAAACAAATTGAAAGTTTGACTGGTTATGTTGATTTTGTAAATCAACTACGTTACAACAATGTAAATGTTGAAACGCACAGTGATTTATTTGATCAGGAGTATTATAACTACAGTGGCTTTGTTGACCTAGACAAACTTGTAAACTATGGCGAATACTTCTGGTTGCCTGCAGGGCCTGACAGTGTGCAGGTGTTTAACAGCACAGTAGACACTGAACGTGATTTTACAATAACACGCCGCACAGTAGCCACTGTGGATGAATACAGTGTTGATGGAAGTGATAATGCCAACCCAACTATAACACTAGCAAGAGGCGGCAGTTATACTTTTGCTGTGCAACAAACTGGAATACCATTCTGGATACAAACAGAAATAGGCACAAGTGGAATTAGTAATTACGGTTCAAACGTTAGCACAAGAGAAATAGTTGGTGTTACTAACAACGGCGAAGATAATGGCACGATTACATTCAATGTTCCGCTACTAACGCACAAAACGATAAGATCAATGCAACACAAGCAGCAAATCCAGACTTTGCTACTACGCTTGCCTACAAACATAATTCACAATGTACCCTTATCAAACACTGATTGACACATGGCGGCATTGATGTACAAACAGAAATTGATGGCAAGAGTTTAGTATTTGTTAATACAACAACAGATGCAAATGCGTGGGATCAAGGGCAACCGTTTGATGGCTATGGTTTTGATGATCCCGACAACCCATGGGATGAAACAACTACACTACCTATTGCAACACGCTATGATGTATAGTATTGCAGTAAACAAAGTTGGTGGCGTTGATACAGATCAACTTACTCGTAGCTCTGATTGGCCCGTTGCAGAAAAAGTTAAAATTAAACAGGGTAACTTATATGGTAACAGAGAATTCTATAAAAATGCCAGTGGAGTTCCAGAACTAATATAGCCCTATACAGCAGGATTGAATACACTGTATTATCAGGATGCAACAAATGAACTGCAGTTTGGTAAAATCCAAATTGTAGATGAGGATGTTACAGCAATTGATGTTAAGAATGATATACTAGGTAAACAAACATTTACTAGTGCAAACAGTGTAAAATTTACTAACGGACTTAAAGTTGAATTTAACAGCGATGTTACGCCAAGCACTTATGCTGACAGAGAATATTATGTTGAAGGTGTAGGACAACCAGGAGGCATTACACTTACACCTGTAGATGAAATGCTTACACCTGAAACATACACTAACAGTACCAGTGATGGATTTGATACTGTAGCATATGATGCAGGTGGCTGGGACGGCACACTAAATGCTCCTAAAGATCAGGATTACATTACTATTAATCGTGCAAGACCAGATCGTAATGCTTGGAGTCGTGGCAATCGCTGGTTCCACAGAGAAGTTATTGAAGCAACAGCAACTTATAACAACTATACTGCAGATTTAGATGACACTGCAAGAGCAAAACGTCCAATTATTGAATTTTACAGTGGACTAGAATTATTCAACATGGGAACAACTAGTGTTGCTCCTGTTACTGTAGTAGACACAACACAAACAGATGCACTTAGTAATGTAAATGGCACACCAGGTTATTTTGCTGATGGTATTGATTTGCAGCAAGATAGCACAGTGATCTTCAGTGCAGACACAGACACTGATGTTAGAACAAAAATTTATCGTGTGGATATAATTAGTGCAGATCAAAGTGCAGCAACCACTGATTCACTATCAATTTTGCAGATAGTACAACTGTTGGTGCAGATGGAGGAAATACCTCAGGTAAAGTTGAAATTATTAATCTTGTTGATATAGGCACAGTTGTAGACACTAACTGTGTGCTTAGTACACTTGGTGCAACTAATCAGGGCAAACAATTTTATTTAGATGACACTGTTTGGACTGAAGCACAACAAAAACAACACTAAATCAGGATCCATTGTTTGATATATTTGATCCAGATCATACTAGTTTTTAGTGACACAACAAAATATCCAAGTAGTAACTTTACTGGAAACAAACTGTTTAGTTATAAGCGTAACAATAACAATAGTCCAGATGCAATTCTAAACTTTGGTTAAGTTATCAAAACTTTAGTACAATTGGTGACATTGTATTTGAAAACAATTTTGATAGTGATATCCAATATACAAAAAGCACAGGTAACACAAATGTAATTGTACGCAGTGGACACGCACATCAGTTTGATATTGACGGAAATAGAGTGCTATACAATGGCTGGACAAAAACTATTGAAAATAGTACACAGTATCAGATTGTTACATATGAAGTTAGTGCAAATGAACTAAACAGTTTTGAAATAGGTGCAAGTGTTGATACTAGTAGAATTAGAGAGCCGCTGCAGGTAAGTGTAAATGGACAGTTTATATATAAAACTGATTACACTCATTTAATACAACAGGATAGAGAATATGTTGTGTTTACAACTGCGCTGAATGAAAATGATGTGGTTGTTATCAAGTTTATTAGTGCAAACAAATCACCAAATAGTTTTTACGAGGTACCAGATAATCTACAAAACAATGCAGGCAACGCAACATTTGACACACTAACACTGGGACAAATGCGTAACCATGCTGTACAACTTAGTAGACAAATTAAAACTCTACTTGGTGTTGCTCCTGGCAAAAGTAACCTACGTGATACAAACTTCCGTGCATATCCCGGTAATATATTACAACACAGTGCTGGCATGATATTGCCAATGCACCTACTAAGCAATACAGAAGCAAACACTATTGATAGTATAAACTTCGTTAAGAATGAGTATACTAAATTTAAAAATAGATTTATTGATAACATTAATAAACTTGACCTTGATTTGACAGATCCTGCAAAGTGTGTTGATGATATTCTGTTGTTTATGGCAGGTACAAAAACTAGTACTTTCCCATTTTACTTCAGCGACATGGTACCCTGGGGAAATCAAAAATCACAACTAGTGTATACTATTGATGATGCCGCAGAAACTGAATTTGAATTTACAACCCAATTTGATCTTACAAGTATAGGCAGCCGTGGTGTACTAGTATATCATACACCAATTAGCACTGGCGTTCCTAACCTTCTTGTTGAAGGACAGGATTATACATTTGATACTACAGAAGCAAAGGTAGTACTTACTACAACAAATTTAGATGTTGCATTAATTGGTTTAAGTGTAGATGACAAAATTACTATTGTAGAATATACAAATACACATGGTAGTTTTATTCCACCAACTCCTAGTGCAATGGGATTGTATCCAAAGTTTATACCAAACAAGTATGCTGATAATACATATACTGTAGAAAAAACTGTTATCCAAGGACATGATGGCAGCGTATGGATAGGCTGGGACGACATCAGAGACAACGTTGTACTAGAACTTGAAAAACGTATATTCAATAATATTAAGACACAGTATAACAAGGACTTATTTGATATTACAGAAGTAGTTCCTGGGTATTTCCGTAGCACTCTTACTGATTTTGCTGAAGCAAATAATATTATCCGTAGTTACTTTGGTGAATGGGCTCTGCGTAACAAAGTAAGAATGCAGAAAAATGATACAGTTGAAGCAGGCAATCCATTTACTTGGAACTATAGAAACAGTGTTTATAAAATAGATGGAAGCAGAATCCCAGGTCATTGGCGTGCAATTTACAATTGGTTCTTCGATACAGACACCCCCCTCACACTAAGCCATGGCAAATGCTGGGCGTTAAAGAAAAGCCACTGTGGTGGGATCAACGCTATGGTGTTGCTCCTTATACAAGTGGCAACACAGTGCTCTGGGAAGATTTGCGTGATGGAAAAGTTTACACTGATGCAACTGGCACAACATTTACTATTGATACAAGACGACAGCGTCCAGATTTAATGAGTATAATACCTGTTGACGAACAAGGACAACTTCGTAGCCCTGCTGAATTCCTAGTACAAGATGCGTTTAGTACAAATGTCAGCGACGATTGGGCATTTAGTGATGGATCGCCTGGTGAAACTGCATGGAGGCGCAGTAGTGAATATCCATATGTAGTGCAAATACTTGCTGCAACAATTAAAGCAGCAAAGTACGGCACACTTATGTTTGATACTAACTTGTTTGAAAAAAATGCACAGTATGACCAAATACTACAAAAGTTCAAGAGCTACAGACCTGGCATTGTAGATTTCGAACTACATGGACAAGCCACCGGCGCTGAGGAAGATAATGATACACATAGTCACAAAGAAGTAGAAGGTTACAATCAATTTATAAGTGAATATTTAAGATACAATGGCTTCAGCGTAGATGATGCAATTAATAGAATTAACAATCTTGAACTTAACCTTTGCTATGGTATGGCAGGTTTTACAGATAAGCAATACCTTAAGGTTGTTGCTGAAAGTGTAACACCTAGCAGCCAAAGTGAAAACATTTTTATACCAGACGAAGATCTTAACATTTATACTAAAAAGAGTCTACCTCTGGAGCGTGTTGTATACAGTGGCGTACAGATTATTCAACGAGCAGATGGCTATGAAATACAAGGGTATGATATTAAGAATCCTTTCTTTAAAATTATCCCTAGTAGTGAAGGCACAGATCCTGCTCGTGTTAGCGTTGGCGAAACAGTATACCTCGAGTATAAAGACTTTGAAAATCGTATTGTAAATATACCCTATGGCACAATAATTACAAATCGACAACAAGTATTTGATTTCCTCGTAAGTTATCAAAGGTACTTACTAAGTCGTGGATTCGTATTTGATGGCACAACAGGCGTTGGTGAAAAGAACGACTTTATCAGTGCAGGCAAAGAATTTGCTTTTTGGACAGACCAAAAGTGGCCCTTGGGTAGTGTTATTGTTATTAGTCTTATAGTGATACGCTTACATTAAATCGTGCATATGCTACTATTGATGACATTAGAACCAATGGTGAAATAAAAGATGCAAATGGAAGTATTATTAATCCAAAGTTCTATGATGTAAGCAGAATAGATAACGTAATTGAAATTAAAGTAGATGCAGAGAATACACAGTTATACAGTGTGCAACTGGATCCTATCCAACATGAACATGTACTAGTGTTTAATAATACAACAATCTTTAATGATATTATCTACCAGCCAGAATTGGGTAATAGACATAGCAGGTTAAAACTTATAGGTGCTCGCAGTGGCGACTGGAACGGCACACTGCATGCTCCTGGCTTCTTTATTAACGAAGATAAAATTAACGTTTGGGCAACCTATACTGATTATAAGAAAGGCGATAGTGTTAGTTTCCAAGGAACTACTTATGTAGCAAAATATGCAGTAGATGGTAGCACTGTATTTGATTATAATGACTGGACAGTTGCAGACAATATTAAGACAGGGCTTGTTAAAAACCTTGCAAAAGCAACTCAGTTTAAAGACTTTTTTGAAACTGATAATCTTAATTTAGAAGATGGTGTAGACAAACTAGGCAAAGGTATAATTGGATTCAACGAGAAAGATTATCTCGCAGGATTAGGACTGGATGATGTTAGTCAGGTAAAGTTCTACCGGGGTATGCTGAAACAAAAAGGCACAGGTGCAGCAATTAACAAACTGATTGATGCCAAACTTACTAACCTTGATCAAACTATTGATTATTTTGAAGAGTGGGCATTCCGTGTTGGTGAATATGGAAGTATAGATAGTAACCAAATTATCGAAACAATTATTCCAGAACAAGAAGCAACTAATAATCCTTTTGTATTGCATTATCATGCTGCTGGTGACTTGCCAAGCACTACTGAACTTGGGCATTATCATGTTCAAGAAAAAGACCTTTACAAAAAACCCAACAACTACACGGGCGATGTTTTCTCCGTACGAGATTCAAATACAAATACGCTCAAAGATTTAGACAGTGCAGGTTATGCACGTTTAGATGATGTAGATTTTACAGTGTTCAATACCAGTGAACTACTCGGACTTAGCGACAGAATTGAAGAACTAGGCAAAGGTAAGAAAATTTGGATTGCTACTGATGATTCCAATACCTGAAGTATCCGTAGAATTGATGAAACACTTAGTACAGTTACAAGTGTTGAAAGTACTGGCAATGGATATTTAATTTACACTACAGATGTAAATCATGGACTTGTTGAAGATGATTATGTTATTATTCGCGCTGCACAACCAATTGGTATGGTAGCAAAGATTTTTGAAGTATCAGCACCCAATAAGTTTACAATAGTAGATGCTGAAACAGAAGCAGAAATAACTGACATTAACATTCCTATGTACAAACTTAGTAATGTACGTTTTGCTCAACCAAGTAGTTTAAGCACCTATACCAGTTAGTGGTTGGAATAACCAAGAACTTGTTTGGGTTGATAAGGACAATAACGGCAAATGGCAAGTATTGCAAAATACAAGACCTTGGACAACAACAGGTGTAAAAACTGCTGCTAGTATTAATGCAGACGACAAATATGGTACAAGTGTAGCACTAAACAGAAGTGCGACTGTTGCAATTGTTGGCGCTCCAGACAATGGTTATGGACTGGTTACTCCATATGTTCGCAGTGAAGGCGGAGTTCTAGTAGAGGGTAACTCATTTGCAGTTGCAACAATTGGTAACTCAGTTGATAGTTTTGGACACAGCGTTGCAGCAGGCGTTGACTATGTTGCAGTAGGTGCACCAGAAACACAAAGCGGTAGAGGTGCAGTATTCATTTACTATGTTGATAGTAGTGGTCAATTTAACAGACGTCCTGCAATACGTCCTGCAGGATTAGGTGCTAGTGATAAATTTGGAACCAGTGTTGTAATGGGCGGCAATGGTAGATATTTGTTTGTTGGTGCTCCAGGTAGCAATGACATATATTGTTATACACAGGTAACTATACCTGTATCCAGTCAGGAAGTAAAAACTGTTACAGGTGATGCTAGTGCAACTTAAGTTTTTGCACTAGGCTTTACACCAATTAACATTCTTGCACTTAATATTACAGACGAAAATGGCAACGTATACTTGCCTACTAAAGATTTTACAATAAGCGGAAGTGATATAACTTTTGTTGCTGCTCCTGCAAACGGATTAGATGTTGTTATTAGACAAGAAGATTACTATGCACTAAGCGATATGCTTGTACCGTTTGATGCCAGTACTGGTGACAACTATGGTTTTGCTATAGATTGTGATTATCAAGGTCGCACAGTAGTTATAGGTGCACCTAACGCCGCTGTTGCAGGTACGGATAGTACAGTGTTCGGCGATGCTGGTGAAGTCAGTATACAAAGTCAGGTTGTGCAGCAATTTGCAGGAGATGGTATAACAAAAGGCTTTACTACAACTGAAGATTTACAAACACAGATTTTTGTTGAGGTAGATGGTATACTACAAACTGAGACAAACAATCCTGATGTTCCAGTTGATAATGATGGATCCAGCGAAGGGTTTTATACACGTTCAGCGAAAACAATTACATTCAAATACACACCAGCAAGTGGTGCAAGAAGTGTTGTTTACACTGGTACATTTATTGAAAAACCAAAAATAGATCAGAATATTACAGGACAAACTGTTACAGAAGGTGAGCAGTTTGGATACAGCGTTG
>UEXL01000136.1_pt1 | contig 11380 bp, 27 predicted proteins | sample 1796671 | NCBI WGS metagenome assembly UEXL01 (sample SAMEA4772471, study PRJEB27181) | metagenome
TATTAAATATGTAAAACATTTGTTAAACTAGGTACACCTATTGATAAGATAGGTTACTTTGCATTTACAAAGAAAGCTGCAGAAGAAGCAGTAGATAGAATGTTAGATGCATATCCTAAACTACAGAAAAATTTAAAACATTTTAGAACATTACACTCATTAGCTTTTACACAACTAGGTATGAAAAAAAGTAATGTTATGCAGGACGAACACTACCAAGACATAGGTCGTAAACTAGGTATAGAAGTTACAGTTTATTCTAATGGTGAAGAAAAGACTGGGTTTGTAGATTCAGACAGTGAGTATTTTAATATTATAAATGCAGCAAGAATTAAGAATGTAACTATTGAAGAAGAGTATAACACAGACATGTATTCAGAAGACATAGACAAACATCAATTACAAATTTTAAAAGACGAAGTAGACAATTATAAGGCAGCATATGGTCTGGTGGATTTTACAGATATGATTGAAAAATTTAATGTGGCAGAATTGTGTCCAAAATATGATGTAATATTTGTAGATGAAGCACAGGATTTATCGCCAATACAGTGGAAAATGTACGATATACTTAAGAAAAACTCTAAACATGTTATCTTAGCTGGTGATGATGATCAAGCTATTTATGGCTGGGCTGGTGCAGATGTGCAACGTTTTCAAGACGAGCCTGCTAAGAACATTATTTTGCCACAATCTTACAGGGTACCACAAGCAGTACAACACATAGCAGATCAAATATTAAATCGTATACCTGATGACAGAAGAATTAAAAAACAATGGGCACCGCGTCCGGAAGCAGGGACCGTGGATCATGTAACATCAATAGAAGATGTGCCATTGCATGAAGGTGATTGGTTAATACTATCTAGAACTAATGACAAATTAATAAAATTAAAACCTATACTACAAGAAATGGCTATTTATTTTGAAATAAAAGGTAGAAAAGTTATAAAACAAGATTGTATACAGCAGTAAAACATTACACAAGATGGACTAACGGAGATAAATTATCTTTGTCTGAATGAAAAGATTTATTTGAATTTTTAGAATTAGAGCAAGAGTTAAAAGAAGAAAGAATGTATGATTTAAAGAATTTAATTATTATTAAAACCAATGGTTTGAAGTTTTAAACTGATCCAGAAGAATGTTTATACATTAGAGAAATGTTGCGTAACAAAGAAGAGTTATCAAAACCAGCAAGAGTAAAATTATCTACAATACATGCAGCAAAAGGTGGTGAAGCTACAAATGTTTTAATTATTTTAGATAACACAAAAAAAATAAGAGAAGCTATAGACAAAAGTGAAGACAAACAAGATGAAGAACACAGAGTTTGGTACGTAGGTGTAACACGTACAAAACAAAATTTATATATAATGACAGCAAAAGGAGGATAGAAGTTATGACATCTAAAAAAGAAAATCCGTACTTAAACAAGTTTCGGGACACATTACATGTATATGGAAATACAGCCTGCAGAGTTTATAAACAAGAATAAATTGCTTTTTGCAGAAGGGTCGTGCTATAAAGTACATATGCAGACACTCAAAGAAAGGCGGAGTAGAAGACATCGATAAAGCAATACATTATTTAGAAATGATTAAACAAAGGGACTATGGAACCAAATAATCATATACCATTTTATATGGGGCTGTTTACTTGCCTACTGATTTTTTGTTATCTAGCATTATGAAAAGAAGTGTAATTAGAAAAACAATTAAAATAGAAAACATAAATTTAATCTAGAAATATATCCTAGATTAGTTGACTGGGAAATATTTCCACACAATTACGACGCTGCTTTGTATGCATTTAGCAACAAAGAAAAATTAAATAAAAAAATAAAAGCTAACCACGTATATCAAAAGGAAACAAGATGAAGATACCTACATTTAGTGCACAGACAGAATGGGTTATACCTACAGAATTTCCAGACCTTAGACAGGTTGATGAGATTGCAATTGACTTAGAGACAAAAGACCCAGACCTAATTAAAAAAGGATCTGGTTCTATTATTGGTAATGGAGAAGTTATAGGAATAGCTGTAGCAACTGCACATTACAAAGGATACTTTCCAATAGCACACGAAGGTGGTGGTAACATGGATCGTAAAAAGTTTTAGAATGGTTTAAAGATATTTTAAATACAACTTCTACAAAAATATTTCACAATGCAATGTACGATGTATGTTGGATCAGGGCTATGGGTTTTACAATTAATGGAAGAATTGTAGATACAATGATAGCCGCAGCTGTGACTGATGAAAATAGATTTAGATATGATCTTAATAGTTTGTCATGGAAGTATTTAGGTTTTGGTAAGAACGAAGCTGCACTTGCAGAAGCAGCAGCTGAATGGGGTATAGATCCAAAGTCAGAAATGTACAAACTACCATCATTAAATGTTGGAACATATGCAGAAGAGATGCAGAAGCAACGTTTGGTTTATGGCAAGAAATGAAAAAAGAAATTATTGCACAAGACTTACAATCTATTATGGAACTTGAAACAGATTTATTTCCTTGCCTGGTTGACATGAGATTTAAAGGTGTAAGAGTTGATGTAGAAGCAGCACACAATCTTAAAAAACATTGATAGGTGAAGAGAATGCATTACTAAACGCTATTGAAAAAGAAACTAATGTACGACCACAGATTTGGGCCGCAAGCAGTATAGCAGAAGTGTTTGAAAATTTAAAGATAGAGTTTGACAGAACAGAGAAAACACAAGCACCTAGTTTTACAAAAAACCTTTTACAAGAACACGAACATCCTGTTGTTAATATGATTGCAAAGGCAAGAGAAGTTAACAAAGCACACACAACTTTTATAGATTCTATTTTACGTTACGAACACAAAGGTAGAATACATGCAGAGATAAATCAATTGCGTAATGCAGGTGGTGGTACAGTTACAGGAAGATTCTCTTATCAGAATCCTAACCTACAACAGATTCCAGCACGTAACAAAGATCTTGGACCAAAGATTAGATCATTATTTATACCAGAAGAAGGTTGTAAATGGGGTTGTTTTGACTACTCACAGCAAGAACCACGTCTTGTTGTACACTACGCAGCATTATATAAATTACCATCAGTGTATGATGTAGTAGAGCTTATCAAAATGATGCTGGTGCAGACTTTCACCAGACTGTAGCAGACATGGCAGAGATACCTAGAACACAAGCAAAAACAATTAACCTTGGTTTGTTTTATGGTATGGGTAAAGCTAAACTGCAAGCAGAGTTAGGTGTATCTAAAGACAAAGCTGCAGAACTATTTAATACGTATCATGCAAAGGTACCTTTTGTTAAACAACTTATGGACAAAGCATCTAACAGAGCACAAGATCGTGGACAGATAAGAACTTTACTTGGAAGACTATGTAGGTTTCATTTATGGGAACCAAACAGTTTCGGTATGCACAAGGCGATGAGCCATGAAGATGCACTCCAGGAACATGGACCGGGGATCAAGAGAGCTTACACATACAAATCTTTAAATAAATTAATACAAGGATCAGCAGCTGACATGACAAAAAAATCTATGTTAGAGTTATACAAAGAAGGAATTGTTGCACATATACAAATACATGACGAGCTTTGTGTATCAATAGAAAGTGACGCACAGGCAAAAAAGGTTATTGAGATTATGGAGCAAGCTGTTACTCTAGAAGTACCAAACAAAGTAGACTACGAACACGGTGTTAACTGGGGGAGTATAAATGATTAATGGCTTATCTTAATGCAAACATACCTGTTATAGAGTGTTACGTAAGAGGTAACTATCTAAGAGATCAAAAAGATTCACACGATAAGTATTTTGAGGTAGGGATATTTGGTTTTAGTTCTATACCAAACAGAGTACCTATGTTTCATTTTTTAATGGAAGATGGTGGCCTATGGTGGCGAGCACCTATCTCAGCTTTCTGTGCCAAGCCTGGAGTAAAAGAATTACCACTTGATGAATTAGTTATGTGGGATAGTTTTAGTTACAATGTAAGTGTTACAACTTTTTATGAGTTAGCTGGTGCTACTATGCAATATACATCTAGACGTAAAGTAAAACGTAAAGGTAAGTATTTATTTACAATTGATTGGTGTGCAGGAGACTTTAACGAATTAAATTTTGGTTATGCAGAAAAACCAGATCAACATAAATGTGGCCATGTATTGAATTAGAGGATGGAAACTTTGCAATACAGCCTAATAATAGGCTTAAAATGTTTGATGCATCTATGGGTGTTGACCCAAACAAAAACTTGATTAATAGATTAGTAAGTAGTAAAATATATTCCGTAGAAAATTCAGCTAAATGGATTACAGACGAACACGAAGAAGGTAGTTATGACTATCAGCTGAGAAACTTGGAGGAAGACGATGATAAATAAATACAAAGATAAATTTATGGTTTGGCAACTACAAAACAGAACAGAGATTGTTATCGCTGTTGTGGCATTTGTGATTGGAGCTATACTTTTTTAATAAAGGACTTTATGCCATATGAATTTAGCAGATCTGTTAAAGAAAAATATAGTAATGGTACCGGTAGTTGCATCCGTATTGGTTGGAACGTTTACTGGCGTTAGGTATATTGTTAATCTTACAGACACTATCAATTCAAATCAACAAGAAATTGTAGATCTAACAAGAGATCTTAAACAAGCACAAAAAAATATTACAGATCAAAATACAAGACTATCTTCTGCTGAAGCAACATGGCAGATGGCAGAAAATTTATACAGACAACTAGCAGATCAAGTTAGAGAACACGATTACGACATTAAGGATTTAAACAGGTAATGTATGGAGATAGCCAGGATGAATTATTATTTTACAGGTGCATTAATTGTTTTATTTGTGTTGTTATGTTTTATAAACCTGCACATCCTAGAAATGAGTATCTCAATAACGGTACTAATACTTGTAGCACTGGTGATCTTAGCTTATCAATCGAACAAAGAGACTCGGAGTCTAGGTATAGACACTTTAATCCTGATAATAATTATAATAGCCCTTCTGATGATAGGTCGTTACGTTTAACTTGGAGACACTATTTAGGTTCAGCCTGCACTGATGAATTTAAAGAAGTACAACAAGAAAATATGGAACTAAAACAGCAGCTAGAGCTGATGAAAATGTGTGGAAAAGTCAATAAAACCCCACTTTGCACGTAATCCTAACTTCGAATTGCTAGTTCCAAAATGTTCTGGTATAATCATTCCTGAAAACAAGAAACCAGAAGGCAGTCTTTGGGATGATTAAAGATGATTATAAAAAAGAAAATCCTGATGTCAAACTTATGGGTGATAAGTTTATAGGACCAAAAATGATTGATAAATATATTATAAAATTTTGTATCTTTTAGATAACTTAGTTGCACCTATAGACAGAATATTTGAAGATAAAAAAAAGGAAAAGAAAAAGAATGTCAAATAAACCACTAAACATATCGGAATCGGCTGCAGTACAGATGCCGATGAAAACCGTAGCTCTCTAATAATTTTAGTATCAATGGGTGTGTTTGCATATACAGAGATTACTGCAAGATTAACATCACTAGAGACATCAAGAGAATTGTTTCAAGCAGACTTACTCAAGAAGAGTGAACAACTGCCCACGGACCAGGAACAATACATGTTGATAGAAGATTTATATAAGACAACAGAGAAGTTAGAGATAACTCAAGAACAAAATATGACGAACAAGGTTAATATAGAATTTTTAAAAGCACAATTAGAAAAAGCATTGAATGATGTTGAAGATTTAAAAGATAAGGTAAGAGCAAATGGAAAGAGTGCACACTAATGACAGAGTTGATTGTAGCTTTACTTATGATTGTACACGGAGAGATTAAGGAAGCCCGTATACAACCAACAATGTCAGATTGTTTGAAAGGCAAGCGTGTCGCAAAACGTGCATCTAAGTCACACATAAAATATCAATGTATTAAATCAAAAGCAGAACTTGAGAAAATATAGATGGATCTTTGTCTATAAAAAAGTTAATATTAGAGTAATGGTAAAAGTTTCAGCAGAAATTGTTAATGGTGAATGTCCTACATGTAGTGAGATAACTATGTTAGTTGGTCTTACACCAGAACTTTTAGATGCATGAACTGCGGTGCAGACCTACAACAACACGTCAATGGCAAGATAACTTATTTACCTGTGCTAACATCACGTGACGATGGTGGCATACCAGTTGTAAAGGAATGGTTAAAATAGTTGGCCAAACAAAAATTTACACACTTCATACCTAGAGATAAACCTAAGAAAAGAGGCCCTCGGCAACATAAAAAATCTCTCTCAAAAGGAGAGAAAAGACAAAAAAGATTGAAAAGATACAAAGGCCAGGGTTGACAAACCTAACATAATATCCTATATATAGATATAGAAAGGATGATTATGAACAACATTTTATAATAAGATATAGAGTAGAGAATGACATAATGTGATATTCTAAAAGTTAAAAACATAGGTTTAATGCAGGCTGGATTAGATGCTAAAAATTTATTTGGTGAGCATGTACTAGAGTTAAAAGAAGTAAAGGAGGGCTGGTTTGAAGAATGAAAAACTAACAATAGGAAGTAACATTAGTCAGAAACAATGGTCTAATCTTGTATTAGAATTGAATCTGATTAAGAAAGCATGGAAGCCTTATGCAGACATCGAGATCCAGGGAACAGGGATCAAGAAAATAATAGCGTTTGGTACACGTGTTGGAGGTGAAGATGCAAAAGAAGATAGATAATGCCTGGAAGATGTGGGACAAAACTAAAGACCCTAAGTACAAAGAACTTTGGTTTAAACTTATAAAGGAGTGGGCTGATGAGCGTGATAATACTACAAGACGGGCTATATTATCTTCTCCCGGTGACAAAGATTTGTTCGTCGGGTGACTTTACCAGAAACTATTGATCTCTTTAGTCTCTGTGATGTGTTGAGGAATGAGTTAACAACTTATCTCGACCACATAAACAAACATGTTATGAAAGATGGTAGTGGATTTTTATGGCTGTATACAAAATTGAAAGCTCAAGGGCGTCCAAATCTTGCCAATGGCATTTCCCTGTACGTTAGCGATGACCGCAAGGTAGCAACCTGGAGTTTGGCCGGCTGTGAGTACGTGCACGGAAAGCAGCTGGTTTGATATGATCTTATCAGCTTTACAAGAAAACTTAGTATACATTTCGTATTCATCTACTGTTGCTGTAGTCATTTCTTTTAACAAAATACTTGAGTAGTCATAACCAAAATAAATACATTCATGATAAGTATTAAATTCTGTATGGGTTGGAATAGGTTTGCAGTCATTTCCTGGAATGCCACTACAAACTACCATTAATAATATAAATTTTGTCATTGACACCTATTGTAATTTGTGGGATATAACCCATATGATAAACAAAGAAAGGAGTATATCACATGACCGATATAACTAAATATAAAAATGTATCACTGAGTCACAAAACATATGATCTCATTGATAAGATAAGGAAAGTAATACAACCAGATACAGTTTTAAGTAGATCACAAACTATTAGTATTTTAGTAAATGAGAAAGCGAGGAAACTAAATGGAAAAGTCAAAGAAAAATAAAGTACCTTGCCCTAATTGTAAGGGCAACGGTTACGTTAGAGTACCATACGAACTAGCAAGAGAAGAAGTGGTAGTTCAGTGTGGAGTCTGTGAAAGTCAAGGAGAAGTTAATGAAGATGAAATTGATGATATTGTTATTGACTCTGATGGCGTCCACAGGTTGCACTAAACATATGGACTTTAACCCATGGACTACAATTGCAAAGGAGGTATTGTTAAATGGAACGTGGACCAAACGATCTGGAACAACAGATTGAAGATTTAAAAAAACAGAAAGCTTATTTGCAGAAGCAATGTCGAAAGGCAGGTGTAGCAATAGTCGGGCAAGAAGTTATAAATAAAGATCTTAAAAAAGAAATAGATAGGCTGAGTGAAGAAAACGAAAACATAAGGCGTATGTATGGCAAGGAATAATAAACATATCAAGGGCGATCGAGCAGAACTGATTGCCCAAGAATTTTTTATTGAAAAAGGTTTCTATGTTTTTAATAACATATCTCAACATGGTCCAGCTGACATGGCGGTGATGGACAAAGACGGAAATATTATGCTTGTTGACGTTAAAGCATTGAGTTTACGAACAAAAAACGGTTGGAAAGTTAATCGTGTTCCAACCAAAGAACAGGATAAGTTAGGTATTGAATTAGTGTTTGTTAATTTAGATACAAAAGAAGTATTAGATGAGGTGCCTAACGCAAGATACGATGATAATATAGTTAATTTAAAATGGTATAAGAAATGGATAAAAAAGGAGACAAAATGACAAAACTAAGTATGAATAAATTTATAAACATGACTGTATCTGATATGAATAGACGCAACGTAATGGAACCTAACTTTGATAAATATCCTACAGGTGTAAACGAAAACAAAATATCTTTTACAGAATATGATGATGACCAGTTAATGAATTGTCCTATCTGTGGATTTAACTGTACACACATTACAGGTGTTGAAGTGTTTGCAAGAGGTGAGGATGCAGAAGAACACATACATACAGCAGTTGATATGGAAGAGATGTCGACTAAAGTTGAGAACGTAAAAGGCCATGGCAGAAATCCATCTGGTCGTAGAGACGGTTTAATCTTATCTGGTTACTGTGAGTCAGGGTGTAAGTTTGATATAGAGATAGCACAACACAAAGGTAATACGTTTTTTAAAAGTATCAAAACAGGAAAAATTAAAGATGATTAAGTATTTATTAGAAAAGATTTATCACTATTCAACAGCCTTGACTTCATGGTCATGGACTAAATTATATGGCAACAGGGAGCAAGGTTATGGCTACAAAAAAAGAAAAATGGGACGGTAGAAGTAGACCTTCTAACAAAGCTTATGATGAGGGCTATGCAAGGATATTTAATCCTGTAGCAAAAGAAGTAAGGACTTCTAAGTTTAAGTCACAAGTGATTAAGAATAAGAAGAAAGAAGATTATTTTAACAGTAAAAGTGTAAAACAGATGATGGATGAAATGGAATGAGTTATAAATTTAATAAACTATACGACTATCCTAGATCAATGCGGACATTGGTTGGTGGTAAACGACACTATGATATACGAGAAGAGAAGTTGCCGAGTGTAACAACTATCTTGTCTGCCTGTCAGTCTCCGGAGAAGAAAGCAAGTCTTGAAGCATGGAGACAGAGATTAGGACCTAAGACGGCGGACATTGCACGAGATCTAGCTGCAGAGCGTGGCACAGCCATGCACAAGTACCTCGAACATCATATTGACGGCACAGGGCTCAAGGACCTAACACCGCTAGGACAGCAGGCCGAGACGATGGCACACAAGATTATAGAATCAGGGCTCAGGGACCTGGAAGAAGTATGGGGCCAGGAGGTGACGTTATACTATCCAGGGTTGTATGCAGGTGCAACAGACGTTGTAGGAATCTATGACGGTCAACCGGCGATCATGGACTTCAAGCAATCAAATAAACCGAAACGTAGAGAATGGATTGAAGATTATTTTGAGCAGCTAGGGGCATATTGTATGGCCCATAATTATGTTTATGGCACCAAAATACAGTCTGGAATCATTCTAATGTGTACGAAAGATTTTCTGTTTCAGAAGTTTGAGGTGTCTGGACGTGAATTCGTAAGGTATCAACACGCATTCTTGAAGAAAGTAGACCAATATCATCAAAATTGTACCCAGGCAAAAGAGGGTCAGGATACAAAAAATGATGCAAAAGTATAGTAAATCATAGGCTAATTTCATTTGTATCCTTTGTATACCCTTTTCAAAATAAAAACAAAAATAAAAATAAATATTTTTTAAAAGTGGTTACAATTGGTACAAAAGTTAGAAGTGTTGTATACCAACACTTATTCGCTCAAATTTGTATCCTGGAGCAGGATACAATTGGTTACAAAAGATACAATTTTACTAAAATGATCAAAAAGCTAGCAATACCAACAAAATAAGGGACGCGCACATATGATTTGCATTTTTAAATTTAAAAATCATTGAGAGAAGTATATACCCAAGATATGAAATCCCGAAAAAAATCTAGAATTATCGACAGCTACATAAAACCTAAAACGGTTAAGAAGTTTGTTAAGTTTCCATACAAACGTGTACGTATAGATTGGATTGATATCATCACTGAAGGCGGCTGGGGTAGTGAGCGTGAGTTTACTAACATGAAATTAGCTACACCTGTAAGTGAGGGTTGGTTGTTTAGTAAAGATGATGAGACTGTAAGAATCTTTGCTGGTTATGATGTTGATGATGATGGGTCTATTACTTTTTCTGAGAGATCAGTGTTTCCAACTTCTTGTGTGAAGAAGATAACTAAGATTCATTAGTAAGTTTTAATCTTTCTTTTTGTAAGTTTTAATCTTTTAATTTCATCTAATTTTTCTTCTTTAGCTAAGTCACTTAAATTGCCATGTAAATGCGTTTCTACAAATTGTCCTGTTGCTTTACCAATTAATTGTTCAAATGGTGCTGCTTTTTACTACTTACCTTCTACTACAACTTTGTGATAACACTGTTGACGTTTAACATAATTGTTTTTGTAACAGTAAATGCTCTGTTAACTTCGTTTGATCTAGCCTGTAAGTATTTTTGAATCTTTGGGTTCTGTATCAGTCCGGCTGCTTCTTGTGTTGCAGATTTTTCTGAGTATCCTGCTGCAATAGCTGCTGCTGTTCTGGTAGTTCTACCCTCATTCATAATTAAATACTCACAGAATCTACGTTGCATTTCTGTAAGCTCATTGGGTATGCTGCCTTCTTTTTGACAATATCTTGACTCATACTTGCTTTATACATAATATCTTATATAAACACAAGTCATGACAGGAAAAGAATTAGCGATAGTTTTAAACAAATTCCTAACATCACCGCAGCTCAAAACGCAAGAGTTCAAATTGAAATGCCTAATGGAGAAAATTAGACGTTTCTGAAATTCAGTTGTTGGAGAATCGTATGATTGGTGATAGAGACACGCACAGAATAAATATTAAAGGTACTTCTCTTGGTGGTACTTGGAAGATGGGCAAAATCGTCGGCAAACTCTAAAGAGGTTACCTTGTGAAATTAGAGAAGGATTTGTGGCGTGAGCTTAAAGGAATTAAAAGTAAAATTAGTTGGACAAGACTTGAAAACCGTAGCTTATTGGGCACTCCCGATCTATTGGGTTATAATTCTTGGCAGGTTTTTCAGTTGAGTTGAAGGTAACAAAAGGTAACAAAATACGCTTTTCACCCCACCAAATTAGCTTTCACATGAAACATAATTTAAATACATTTATCCTTGTTGCTTGTTCCCGGA
>UEXL01000461.1_pt1 | contig 11362 bp, 19 predicted proteins | sample 1796671 | NCBI WGS metagenome assembly UEXL01 (sample SAMEA4772471, study PRJEB27181) | metagenome
TACAAGGATCAGGTCCAGCAGCCATTGCCTCAGTGCTCATCAGAGCAACTGAAGCGGCTACTACTAGAACAATTTTAGGAAGCATATTCAAGAGCTTTCTCTAAAGCACGAGTCTTTAGCTGCTTGTTAGATCCGTAGAAGTTAGAGATCAAACGAGACTCTTGAGACTTACCGATCTCATGATCGACCAAGTAAGTAGCAGCATTAAGAGCCTGCCACCATGTACCTTTAGCATATTCTGCTCCAGGCTGTGTCTCAAGTACTTCGAAAGCTCTCAAAGCATTCTTAGAAGACTTCTTATCTTCTGTCTTCTTAGAGTAGCCAGGGAACACTTCATCAAAGTATTCTGCTACAACTTCATCCTTATAAGACCTAGTGCCCAAGAACTGAGCCATTGATTTGAAGGATTCCATTTTATCAGCAGCTAGACCAAGAAGTTCTTTAGCTAGATCAGCATCAAATGCACGACGATGATTGAATCGAACCTTATTCTTAGAAGGACCTTGTAGTGCAACATTGATAGTATTGTTACATACAACCCTAGTAAGAGTCTGTTGGATATCAATCCCACGACCATAAATGTGTGGGTTAGAAAATAGTAGATATCCTTCGATGGAATCACCACCAAATAACTCAAAGGTATCAGTCATCTTAGCCAAAGCCCAGACCCACTGCCCACCTTTCAATGAACCAGCAGTTTCCATTCTCATGGCTCCAACTTCACAGAACTCATTGAAGAACTCGAAAGCCTCAGAATTCTGTACTGGATTCCAATCACCAGTGATAATCGTAAGAGGCTTAGCATCAGTCTCACGAATCAGCATCTTATGACCTGATGTAATTTGTTTGCCATTGAACTCTGCATACACAGGACGCTCAACAACATCCCAATCAAGACCTGCAGCTTTTTGGAACTCTGCAGGACTAAGATTCTCTTCAACCTTAACACCTAGACCGTGCCATGGAACTTCTCCAGTGTAGGCCATCTGTGCTTCACCATTTACTACTTCAAGATTATGTGACATTTAAGTCTCCTAGTTATGTTGTTCATTCTCTTATTATACACGTAAATCACTTTCGGTCAACAGCTGATCCGGCTCCTTCCATTCTTTTTCCAAAACTTTTAGGAGAGCAGCAGCACACTCCTTACCATACTCAGTATGGAGAACACCGTACTCCCAGAAGAAGTGATCGATGTCTTGAGAATGGTCAATTTGACGACCATCTTGAATCAACCACCTAAGAGCGGTGATATCATCACCAGCACCATTCTCAATGGTGTCGGCTATTAGCTGCTTGAACTCAAGCAAGCAACCTGCTTCATGATCGGCAGCTGCCAGATCATTCTCTTGCATTTCTGCAATGAGACCATCCCAGATGGCCTGCTTGCCATCATCGTCAGCATTGTCCCACTTATCGCAGAACCAGTTACCAGCACGAGGACGAAATCCTCTTGCTTCTTTATGAAGGTCTGAAATAATGGTCTCGTCAAATGTATGTGTCATATCTGCTCTCCTCATTATTAATATAGTATACTACCGATTATCAAAAAGGTCAACACTAAAAAACAATTATTTTAAAAAAAGTTTTTGAAAAAAGCTGTTGACCCTGTTTCAATTATGATGTATACTAAGGTATGAGAGGAAATCAAATGAAATATAACTTTAAAGATTACAGTGAAATTCCAGCAGGCATCGAGAGCTACTTGCTAGCTGCGGCTGATATTCGTTCTATAGGACGGATATCTCTTGATGATATCAATGAGTTCTTAAACGAGATGGAGGAGCATTTCTATGAGTAAACGACCTTTAGAGTTCAAAATCGACGTTCTTGCAATGTATGAGAACAACTATATCACTGCAAAGCAGGCTTTCACAATTGCTTGTAAAAAGTTCAATCAGAAGCCTTCTGGTTGCATGACTAAATATGCAGGAAGCTATATCAGAGACTATCAGAACGAGATCAAAGCTAAGCTATTTGATCAAGATGGTCGAACAATGCTGCTATGTAAAGAGAATGGATTATATGGGTTTTAAGTTTTATAAGAAAGATATCCCAGACTGTGATACAGTTGACTCTTTCATCAGACGAGAAACTGATATTGAAGAAAGAGTCAACCACGTAACTAGAGCCTGGGCTTGGCCACATAAGATATACAGATTGGAATGCAAGTTGCCAATGAGCAATTTGCAGACCGCTGTGGATGCTGCATTTAGTATGTATGGGTGGCACGGATTCTTGATAGCAAACTTCGGTGAGGGATACGGATCATCAGATCTCCGTAGTCAAAGACTTGGTGGGCTATCCATTACATACAACCCAGACTTCAAACAATCAGATATCAACATAAACTGTCAGACACTAGGTAACAGGAAGTTCAATCTCCCACCAGAGATGTATGCTGGCAAAAGAGGCAATGAGATATTTGAACAGGTCAATATAAAAGACTTGCGTGTTGAGTTCTTTGACAAAGTAAACAATCATGGAGCTGGACACGCATGGGACTTCTTATACAGCAAAGATATAATCACTCATGAAGTATGGTCAAAAGAGAGATCTTATTATCATCAATGGGAGTATAATCCAGCCGCAAAGAACCAAACCGGTAAGAATACCTATAGCGATGCTCTCGGATTTAACAGATTGACACCAGCTTGTGAATCTGGTTACCTTGGGGAAGTGTTCAGTCAGATACCTAGAACAATAGTTCGTGGTCGTATTGTGGAGATGAAGTCTGGTGATTTGCATTGGCATCGTGACGAATCCTTCTATATGAACTTTCGTATTAACATTCCTTTGTATTTGGATAAAACAGCATACATAGCAACCGAAGATGAACAAATGCTTATGCATCCTGGCTATATGTATCATTTTGATACGGGAGAACCGCATGCTGTTATAAGAAAAAAAGGAGAAATATCCAAAAGAATTAATATTATTTTGGGTGTCAGTCCTTGGTTTGATTGGAATGATGAAGACCAATCATGGGAACAGAATGAGTTCTATGGAAAGATACATCCAGTAGAAATGTTTCATGAAGGATTGCTTGTTGACTTTGTATGATATGTAATGTATAAATAGGTAGTGATGTTGAGGTGGACTGAACACAATTCTGGACATGGGGGCAGTACCCATCGGCTCCACCAAAAGCATACTTCTGGTATGTTTTTGATGGGGTCGAAATAGGATCGACAGGTTGACAATAGGGAAACGGAGTCACAAGGCTGACCGCTTAATAGGTCAAACAAAGTAAATGCTAACGATAATGTAGCATCTGATAATTTTGCTCTTGCAGCATAATTAATCGGGGTCCGGAGGTACCTGGCAACAGAAACCTCCAACTAATTAGGGAGGAAAGGTATGGTAGCAAGTCCAGTTAATCTAACAGATAATGCAAAAAACTATCTGCAAAATACAGCTATCAATAGTGGTAAGGAATATGTGTGGTTCGGTGTAGAAGGTGGGGGATGTACAGGGTTCCAATATAAGTGGGACTTCATAGACGACCCAGACCCTTCAGATTACAAGCTGAGTATTGGTCATGATCCATCTGACATGAGAGAGATATTTTTGATAGTAGATATAGTTAGTGAGATGCATGTCCTTGGTTCAACAATTGATTATGTTCAAGAGCTTGGTGGATCTTTTCTGAAGGTCATCAACCCTGTTGCAACTTCTAGTTGCGGATGTGGAGAAAGCTTCGGCGTATGATATCAATTAATTGGAAGGGCAAGATAGGTTATGGAGACATAATCTCGCCTCTTTGTTATGCTCATAATATGGCACAAAAGAATTGTGATGATGTCACCTTACATATGCACTGGATGCATAAACGAGGTGAGAAGTTTAAACCAGAAGATGCAGATACATTAGATACCAAGTTCAAGTATTTGTGGTCAATATGTAAACCAATTAACTATCATCAAGTTCATCTTAAACAATCATTTGGTAAAGAGATAGACTATAACCATGACAATTATGATGATGAATCAAATTTTCATAATCTGTGGTGGTCGAGAATAAAGAATCTCTCTATCAATAAACCATATGTTGTACTTAATACTACAGCATCACATAAACAACAGTTCGAAGAATACGATCCGGGGAAACAATGGAAGGATCCAGTTGGACTAGACAAATGGAGACAAATTGAAAACCTTATTCAAACAAAGTGGGGCATGGATGTGGTCCATTGTGACTACACCGATGCCATTGCAGATGCGGTTGATAAATATAAGAAGGCATTTTTGGCTGTAGGTTATCACGGATCTACTGCATGGGTGGCAAGGTATGTCCGGACACCTATGCTATTGTATTCAACAAAGAAGATTACTAAGAAAGCGTTTCCTTGGGCACTAGTAAAGTCCAAGTATGAGCACGGTGACTTCGAGTCTATAAACCCTTATGAAATAAGAGAGAAGGGTATAGAACGGATAAGAGAATTGGAGAAACAACTTGAAATATACCTCAACACTCCCAATATTCATAGGTTACGAGGAAAGAGAACATGATGCATACGAGGTATGCAAGTTCTCAATAGAATATCAAAACAGACGAAGAAAAGAAACAGGAATGTGGGCATGGGATGATCATCCAGATATTGTCCAGCTAAGATCAAAAAGTATACCTGAATACAATCGTAATCATGGTGAGCCTCAATCTACTGACTTTACATTTACTAGATTCTGGGTTCCATATATGTGTGACTTCTCAGGATTCAGTATGTTTGTTGATTGTGATTTCTTGTTTTTATCATCTCCATATGAGCTTGTCAATGAGATTGATACTGATAAAGCTGTCAGCGTAGTTAAACATCCAGAGTATATACCTATTGGTGATATTAAGATGGATGGTATTGCTCAGCATAAGTCGTTCAGAAAGAACTGGGCCTCATTAATGATTTTCAACAACGAACATCCAAAGAATCAAATACTAAAACCAGACTATCTTAATGATCACTTACCAGGTCTTGACTTCCATCATTTGAATTGGTTAGATGATGATGACATTGGTTCACTACCTATGGAGTGGAATTGTTTAGATCAATACTACCATCTGGTTGATCCAAAAGCAATACATTATACTGAGGGTGGTCCTTGGTTCATTGATATGCAAGCAGAAAAGACACATCCGTTTCACAATACAAGATACGGACAAGAGTGGGTAAAATATAAAGCTAGGTTTGATGCCGCTGGTGGTAGTTTACAGCATCACACCACAGACGTATAATGATGGATGAATCTGATGAGTGGTTTGATGATGTATCGTGGAACTTTAATGATACAAATGACATCACAATATCACTAACATATTATGGTCAAGTAGATAAGCTAATACACCACTGTGAGTTCTTTTCTGGTATGAGCGACTGGTTAAAGAACCACATTACAGTACAGTTCATTAATGACGCGTCTCCAGATAAAGGTATTTTTGAGGACATATGTCATGCATATAAACACAGATTCAAACTAAAATCTTATACTGTAAAACAAGATATTGGATTCAATAATCATGGTTGTAGGAATCTTGCAATGCTACAATCTGAGACTCATTGGAACTGGTTGATTGATATAGATGTGTTCTTTAATGAAGAATTGCTACAAGCAATGACCAGTACTCACCTAGAGAACAACCAATTTTATGTGTTCAAAGTACGGTTTGATCACTATGATAACCCAGAAGACTATGAGTTATTTGATGAGAAAAAGCTATTGAAATGGGTTGCTCACCCTAATGTTTGGCTTATAAACAAGCCATGTTTCTGGTCTACCGGTGGATATGATATGGAATTTGCTGGTATGAGACATGGTGATAAAGAGTTTTTCCAGGCTATTGATAAGAAGAAATACGAACATTTTCTCTTTCATCCATTCCTTGAAGAGGAGTATGATATCCATGTTCAGATGCCAAATAGGACAAAGTCTTATTTAAACCAGATAACTGAGCATGTAGGTTATTTACAGAAATGTGTTGACTTTGTTAAGAAAAGGAACGATAATAAAGAACGTAAGCACAAGAAGCGCTTACTTTGTTTTGATTGGCAAAGGAATGTATAATGTTGAAGAGAGTGACAATACTGACCGCATTGGGAGCTACATTGTGGTCTGGAGCATTAGTATCAGCTAGCGAACCTATTACAGATCAAGAACATAAAGAACGATTCTGCATGGCAGAAGCTCTATTCTTTGAGACTGGTAACCAACCTATGATAGGTATGTTGGGTGCAGCAGAAGTTATATTGAATAGAGTTGAGAGTGATAGATGGCCTAACTCCGTATGTGGAGTTGTGCATCAAGGTCCACTCAATAAGTGGTGGAAGAAGAGAGGTAAAATAGTTCCTGTTAAATGGAAGTGTCAGTTCTCATACTATTGTGATGGGAAAAGCGACGATGTATCAAACATTGTTGGCACTAAGACTTGGGCTAAAGTTATCAAAGCTGTGAACTTTGTTTACAGTCAGTTTGGAAAGTTACAACGTGATGGCATATCAATTACTAATGGTGCTACTCACTATCATACAACAAAGGTTAATCCGAGATGGGGACCACTATTGGAACATACAATCACTATTCAAGATCATAAGTTTTTTCGATGATAGAGTTAAAGATAAATACTCCATCTCAGTTCGCTATGGAAATTGAAAAGATAGTCAAGGAGAAATCTATTGAGTATCTTGATGCTGTAATGTACTACGTTGAGAAAAATGGTATAGAGGTTGAGACTGCTGCTTCGTTAATCAAGAGTAGTCAAATTCTAAAAGCTAAGATTGCAACAGAAGCTGAAGACCTTCGGCTTCTAAAAACAAAAGGAGCGCGCTTACCATTATGAATGCTCATGAAACATATCAGAAATATATGGCATTGAAAAGACACTTCACGTCAGATTATGATATTTTCAAGTACAATGGCAAAGTAAAAAATACAGAACACTCTAGGTTTGAAGTTAGAAGAGACAAGATGTTCTTTCATAAGTTATCTAAGTTGAAGAACCCAGATGACTTTATGTTAGCTAATATGTTGCAGAACATTAACTTCTGGCCTGGTGATATAAACAATATGGAGACTCATGCTGTCTATGCTAATTGGCAAAAGAGACAACAGAGTATGACATATATGTTCAAACAAGACCTCATGAAGTTGAATGAATCATATGATGAGAATATTTTAACTAAGGGTGATACACATCCTTATCTCATGAGGTTAGTTATTAGAGAAGATGTTGGCGTCGAGACTATGATAGTCATGAATGAACTAACACCCTTCTTTGATTACTGGACCAAAAAACTTGGTCTGGATATGGTTTGGCAGGACCTACAAAAGAAAGCTGAGAAATATAAGCCTTTCTTTATAAATACTGTTGACTTATCTAAGTATAAGTCGTATATTATGGAACGGTTTGAATAAAACGTATACATCGCATATATCGCACATAAGGAGAAACATATGTCGCTTGCACAATGGAAGAAGAAGAACTCTACGTCTAATATTGATAAATTGACTGAAGAGTTAAGTAAACTCACTGATAAAGGTCCACGTCGTGATGACGATGGGTTCTGGAAACCTGAAGTTGATAAGTCTGGTAATGGCTCTGCTATTATTAGGTTCTTACCATCTCCAGATTCAGATGTACCTTTTGTACGTATCTGGGATCATGGATTCCAAGGTCCTGGTGGATGGTTTATTGAGAAATCACTAACCACTATCAATCAGAACTGTCCTATTTCTGAGTATAACTCTATGCTGTGGAACTCTGGTACAGAAGCTGATAAGACGTTTGTTCGTACTAAGACTAAACGTCGACTATCCTTTATCTCTAATATTGTTGTAGTAAAGGATCCTTCACGACCTGAGAATGAAGGGCAAGTATTCTTGTATAAGTTTGGCAAGAAAATCTTTGATAAGATCAATGATGCTGCTATGCCTGAGTTTGATGATGAGGAAAAGGTTGATGCATTCTCTCTTGGAGAAGGTGCTAACTTTAGACTCAAGATTCGTAATGTAGAAGGATATCGTAACTATGATAAGTCTGAGTTTGACTCACCTTCTGAACTTCCAGAAGACGACTTAGAAGGTATCTACAATCAATTGAAGCCTCTACAGGAACTTGTAGATCCTAAGAACTTTAAGTCTTACGATGAACTTAAAACAAAGCTCTATAGGGTTCTTGCTTTAGGTGGTGGTGAGACTGCTAATACAATTACTGCTGATGAGTTGTCTGAAGTTAAACAGGCTCCTGCACCAGCAGCAGCACCATCACAACCAGCTGCTGCGTCAGCTCCATGGGATGAACAATCCAATGATGATGACGACGATGGTCTATCTTTCTTTAAGAAGCTGGCAGACGAATAGTCAACTGAATGGTATGGGGCTTATAGTCCCATACCATAGGCTATCTTAGCGCCTATCTTAGGCATATCCCCATCAGACTTAACAACAACTACCGGGTTGATGACCGCCACCGCCTCCACCTTCTTGATTGATTTGGGTGTCTCCGGCTTTGTTGATTGTGATATTGTTACCACCACCAGCTGCTTGTTGTCTTGCAGCTTGGTTGACCATTGCAGCCTTTTGAGTTGTAGCGGCTGCTGCTATTCTTTGACCTGATGGAGCTGGACCAGAAGCTGATACAGACGGTGTTGAACCTTCAAGAGCCTCAGGCCCATGTTGCAGCACCTTGTAGCTACCTATAATTGATCATCCCTCCACACCACTCCTGTAGTAGATTGAGCACCAGCTTACCAGTTGCATCCCAGCACCAGCAGCACCGTCTATTTGTTGCCTGGCCAGCAGCATTCAGCATACATGGAGATGGCTTAGCACCCTCCATTGGTGCTGACATAGCATCAACTCCTGTAGCTCCAGACATTGGTTTACTACCGGAGCTACATTACCTGATTTTTTTGCAAGTTCAGCTTTAGCTTTCTCACCTTGTTCACCTCCCATGAAGCCTTCTAATATATTTAAGATACCATTCTTATCAACTGGTTTTCCATCAAATAAGAAGTCAGCAATTTTCAGCTCCAGCTCTACCAACCATGTCGCCACCAAAGTAACCAAGTATAGCACCACCAACACTACCAAGAAAAATTGTGACTGGTGCGGCAATCCCACCGGTGATTGCAGTAAGAACACCAGCACCAATTGAAGCTCCAACCAATCCAGCAATAGTTCCTGTTAACAAGCCAGCAGCTGTTTCAATTAATGCTTCTCTTTTCTCTTCTAATGATGCAGTGGGGTCTTGTAAAATTGTAGGACTTTCAAGAGCAGCGAAAAAACCTGAGAGAAGAACACCAGCTTTACCAAGTTTTGAATTGGTTCCTGTTATTCTTTGCAATTGTTTTAATTTTGTTAAAGCTCTGTTTACTTCTTTTTGTCCAGCAGTATTCTTGGTTGGCTTAACTTGATCAAATTTTTCTACTGGAGCTGCGTTAGGAGCTGCTTTAGGAACTGCTGCTTTTGCTGCTGCAACTGACTTTGGAGCAAATTTTTCCAATTCCGGATTTTTTATTTGTTTCCCTTTAAATGAAACACCACCACCTTTAGTGCTATATCCTTTTGGAAGATTCTGTGGCCTACTTTTAATTTCTTCTAACATTTGAGCTCTGGTTGGATCTCTACCACGTCCACCAGCTGCAGGTTGTCGACCAGCATTAGGACCTATATCATCAACACCACCCATACCACCTTTAGGAGTTCTTCTGCCATCTGGTATTGGTTCACCAGGTACTCCACCTTTAGGAGTCTTTGTTTTTTCTAATTCAACTTAATTTCTTTGGTTTATTGCTGAGTTAAATCTGGTCTGAGCTTTATCTAATAAATTATTGAATCTTTTTTGAGCAGTAAGAAATCCTGCTGTAGTTCCTGTTATAAGACTCTTTTCAATATCTCTTGTATATCCTGCTACTAATTCTTTAAACGCTGCAATTTCCTCTTCAAATGCTTTTGTTATACCAGTAAAGAATCCTTTGAGAAAGTCTGCAATCTGTTTTCTAAATGCTACAATCAATCCTAGTAGTGCACCATAATCTAATAATTTATTTCCTGTTGATATTGGTAAGTTTGGAGCCTTATCTATCAAACCTCCAACACCAGTGCCAGTTGGCTTTGCACCAGCTCTTTCTTTAAGTCCTTCTCTTGCTGCTTCACCAGAAGTTTGACCTGTTCTTTCCCTTTCAGTCAAATCTTTTGGACCAGATGGTATAGGTTTGACACCACGTAGTCCATCAAGTTTTGAATTGTTTCTTACAAGTTGACCCTTTATTTCTCCAAGGGTTTCATTTACTGCAGCAAGAGTTGACATTATTTCCTACTCATATATGCTGTCATACCCATATAAGCACCGACCACACCAGTCATACCAATATAGAATAGAGCAGACAAGTCTCCAAGTAATTTTAGTCTAGTCTCTGGAATGAATCCAGGAATCATTGCAAGTACTGTGAAGATAATCATTGCAGCCATAGCAATCCATGCCATGCGTCTTTGAGCATCTGCTTTCTCTTCTTGCATTTCTATTTCTTCAATTTTGGCTATAGCAGCCATCTCTTCATCAGTCACAACACCATCTCCATCTAAGTCATACTTATTGTACTCTGAGTTTGATTGTAGCTTCTTTTGTACCATGTTACTCTTCTTTCTGCGACTCTATGTATTCCAATAACATATCAACATACAAATCACGTTCAAAGGGATAACAATTCTCTAGTTCTTTTATACTGTATTTATGGTGCTGAACCATACTGAACATCGTCTGGTAGTAATTAGCCAGATTAGTATGGGACAGCACTACTAGAAAAAATCATTTAGACCTTTCAATACAGTCTTTTTATTCTTATTCTTTCCATTCTTTTTAATTTTATAATCTACTTCCATTTCTACTGATGGTAGACTAGTTAAGAAGTTTTGTATATTTTGAAATGCTTCTGCTGGAAGAGAGTTAATAAACTCTGTTTGTTCTTCTTCTGAGAAATCTTTCAGCTCATAAACTTCTTCACCTTCGTAAATTTTTTCAATTACTCTCGTAACCATGTCTATTGATTCTGACATTTGATCATTATCACCTAATACCAACAAATCTGTAAAAGAAGGAGGTCTCAGTTGTAATTTTACATCATCATTTACATCTATAATGTTAGCTGGTATCTCCCCAGAACATTCTACCTTATCAAGGTCAACTTCTATTTGAACATAGTCTTCTGTCTCATCATCCCAAACTTGTATCTTTGCAAGAGTGGAAACGCTGCTAGCTCTGAGTTTCAAAAACATATATTCAATATCAAAACTTGCTAGCCTTATCAACACTATAATCCATCGTACAATTGTTAAGTACTTGTATCATAGCTTTTATAAACTCATCTGGTTGT
>UEXL01000515.1_pt1 | contig 11355 bp, 19 predicted proteins | sample 1796671 | NCBI WGS metagenome assembly UEXL01 (sample SAMEA4772471, study PRJEB27181) | metagenome
ATGTCGTAAGCCTGATTTGTGGGCTCTTCGACTTGGTTCGCCAGTTCTTCTTCAAACTTCTCAAAGTAAAGTTTTAAATTTGCGATAAGGTAATCATAAAACAGTTCTTGATCTTCAGGGTCCGACAGCAATTCATAAGAATCAAGAATAGAAGTTTCAATTTTCTTGTAACTTTGATAAGCCCATGTTCCGGCCGGTTTCATCGCCTTCAACACCGGTACCGAATCCGTCAAGAGGATCTTCTTCTTCAGGCTCTTCGGATGCTTTTTCTGCATCAGTCCTAATATCAATAAACTTATCGTCTGGCTCATCACCGCCAACATTAATCTCTATCTCTTCTATTGAATCCGCGAAATCCTCAGCGGCCTCACCAGCTTGATTATTTATTCTTGCAGGTGTCAGAGAATTATCAACAGCATTCAATACATGCGCGCGATAAGACTGTCTTTGATCAGAATTTGTTGTCAAAGACTTGTAATCTGTCTCAATAATTGGTATAATCTTCTTAAGGAGTTCTTCTAAAACGTTGATACCGGTCGATTTATTAGGAGCAGGATCTACATCTGGAGTTTGACCTTCACTTAATTCTAGGTCCATCATCTGTTGGATGACAACTCTTAAATCATTTTCTTCATTTAGCTTTTTTTGCTTGACGTGTCTTATCAAACGTCTTATGTTCTCTCTGAGAACTTTCTCTTCTTGGTTCATTATACAATGCCTCTTTCACTAATTAGTCTTAAAACCTCATCAACGATATTTAAATCAATATTTTCTTGCCTGATAATTGTGTCTTGCTGCGCTTTCTTACGCTTTTTACCCGACGTAAATCCCAAAGGGCCCGAGAACCCTCCCACAGCGCCACCACCCATAGCGGATGTTTCTTCTACGGCACCAATACCAAGTATGCCTAATACAGCGTCGACATTTTCTCCGCCAACAAAGTCTTCTAACATTTTACGAGCTACATCGCTCTTAGTGGCCTCTACCAATACGAATCTAAAATCACTAGCGTGGAATTGGCCGGGATCTTTCCCCTTCTTAACGCTTGGCATATTGTTATATAAGTCGGAGCCTTTTTCAGCCTCCACTGCTAATAACTTCATATATCCCCCCAGAGTGTTGCGATGGTTCAACCGCGGTTTCTTCTGGATTCAATAATTCAACTCCATCTTTAACATATTGGGCTGCGCTCAACCACCTCTTCCCAATCGTCATCTTTAGTGCTAGCACCTAATATAACTTTGTCACCTGTATTCAAGGGCCCTTTATCTCCGATAAAATCATATGCTGCAGTTACAGGGGAAGCATGGTCTTTTGAGGCCTCAATTCGAACATTAGATAAGCCGGCAGCAAGCGTTTGCCATATCTTGAGAGAGTCGTCAGAGGTTATCTCTGTTCCATCCGGCAAATATCTACCTTGTTTGGTTGGTTTAGATATAATAACAACGACCTCATCAGCGTTACTGGCATACTTCCGCACCATGTCTAGGTGCCCTTTGTGAGGCGGCTTAAATGCACCCGGAACGACGGCAACAGTTTTAGGATAATCAGCGTCCACTACCGGATCATCTGATTCATCGTCTACAATATTTAATTCTATTTCCTCTTCATCTTCAGTCATCCCAGAACGTCTTGCTCTACCAATGATTTGATTGGCCATGGCAAAAAGCACCAGTAAGTTTATAAATTTTATCTGAGCCTGGTGGATATTCGAATACGACACCTTCCATAGAAGACGCCACGTTTTCAATATTTCCAAGCTTAGCCAGTTGAACATCAATAAGTTCACCCATTTTCTCATCACCAGATGCCTGAAGATTTTTAAGATAAGCAATCGATTGTTCCAGTTCCGCTCTCATACGAGCAACCTCTTGGTCATTGTCACTGACAAAGTAACTCTTTACTCCGCGAAGTACTTCGATGGCAAAATCACTAATAGCAATTTCAAGAGGCTTCAAGACTCCAGCGATATACTTTCGAGATTTAGTTTTAGAACCAAGATTTGAAACTGTAGCCTGTAATTCTTTCGGGAGCCCTTTTTTAAGACCAACCACATTAATTCCACGTTCTTTAGCCTCTTCGGGCTGCAGCATTAGCAGAACCAACTTGTCTGTGACGTCGGGGGGTAAACCTACTTGCTCGCCATAGCCTCTAACTACTTGTTCGATATAGTCGCCCAAGGTGGCATCCATACCAACAGGTGCCGCGAACGATTCAATCTTCGCTGTTACGTCTTCTAACGCAGAGCCATCGGCGATGTTTTTGAGAGCAACGAGTTTGGGCCCATTGATATTCCAATTTTCGTTACCTACTTTCTCGACAGCCCCATCTACCAGTTTAACAAGTTGAGCAAATCTTTGTTTAGTTAAACTTCTCATTTCTGGAGTGGTTTCTTCCTCTCCAAAATCTTGCAATCCATGCAAAACTACATTAGGTGAAGAATACAGAATTATATTAGGATTACCCGGGTACATTATTTCCATATTAACGTACCTCTGGCCGTCCGCAAAGATAACCTCTAGGTCTTCTGGGCTAAGCTTACGCAAAGCCGCCGAGACGGCCTTAAAACCGTTTGTAAAGGCATTCTCTGCTGGGTGTCCGGCCCACTTACTGATATATTCGTCAGTGGTCATACCGCCCTTCTTAATATCTCCAGCATTACGCGCAGTCCGCGCATCTCCCGCGCGGGCTACTTCAACTTCACCGTCTGGGGTGACAGTCCAACTTAAGAATAAGTTTTGACCATCTACTTTTTCGGTAGCATTCGTGATTTCTGCATTTGCAACTTTACCAAGGATACTGATAATCTCGTTAAAGGTTAAATCAGTATCCTCAGATAAGTGCGCCATATGTCCAGCTACACCGCCCATTATTCAGTGTCCTTGGATTCTTCTATTATATTTAATTTTTCCTGTAGAACAGACATATCATTTTCCATTCTACGTGCAAATCTTTTGACTTCACGTAGATGAGTCTTCGCAAGTTGAAGTCTTCTCTTTTCAGTGATAGTTCTTGGTTTAAGATTGGGAAATTATTTCCTGGAGACCTTGAATATAGGTAAAGATGTTTTTTTCATCAAGACTTTCATTAAGAAAATCGCTCCATTGTGAATTTAATGACATGTGTTGTTCCTTTGTAAAATATTGTAGTAATAAAAGTTTTTTAACAAAGCGCGATTGCGATTTCTTAAGTTCAATTTTTATACTTACCGGTCATTGGTTTAGCCTCTAAGGTGCTTGCGAAGCATTTTGGCAATTGCCTCTTGAAGGTGTTCAACTGCTTCATTTTTATCAGCAGCAGCATCCTTCATTGACTCTTCCTTGTCTCCATCTTTGTCGACATCAAGAAAATCAGGCTTTTCACCTTCTTCTTGAACTTCAGCTTCGTTTACATCAGCTTTATCACCCGGCTTTTCGCCACGCTTGCCGCCATCTTCGGTATCCTTTAATTTATCACCTTTCTTGGTCGTATCATCTTTTTCGCCCTTGTGGGTTTTAGATTTGTCATCTTTATTGCCGCCATAATCGGCTTCTTCGTGAACTCGGTCAGCATGCATTCTATCACGGCCGGCATCTTTTTCTTCGTTACCAGTCCGCGCTGCAGCGCCGCCCTCTTCTTGTACTTCTGCATCAGCGGATTCGTCGACGTCAGCAATTTCTTCCTGAACCTCGCCGGAACCGTTGAATTCGTCAAACTCTTGCAGGGTGTTGAATTTAAATCCCCACGCCTCTGCTAATAAGCCTCTCACCTCTTTGTTTTTCCAATCTTTTATAGACATCTTTTTATCTCCTTTTTGTAGATGTTCGTATTTGATAGTATATTTTACACTATCTTCCCAGTCTCTAAAGCACATATTTCCTTTTTCATATGCTTCACGCTCCATTTCCCGAAGGTGCTCATCATTCTGAGCATACCCTTCTCCCATTTCGTCGATATTGTTAAAATCACCACGACAATTTTGTGTGTGATGTACCAACTCATGCGATAAAGAGCGCATAATATCTTTTGGATGCCTGTTAGTAATGTATAACGTAACTGAACTCTCTTGTGGATCATAGAACGCAGTGCGCCCCAGAGGATTACCAGCATTTGATGCATCTTTCTTTAGGAACAATCTAGGCGGATTTTTAAATCCCATTCTTTTTTGTGCGGAAAGGCATAAAATCCTTGACGAGTGATTCAATAGTGTCGATCATTGATAAACATCCAAGTAAAATATATTGTAATTAGTTTTTATTTCTGTTAATGGTGGGTTAAACCGTAAATCTATAGTTTATTAACCAATTTAAGTGTTAAAGTGAAGAATTCTAACTCTACATGTTGCTCATTAATTGGCTTTACTTTTGACACCGAAACTACTCGGTTTGCTTTGATTTGGTTTTCAACACTTAGTAGTATACCATACTGTGGGATCCAGTCGCTATACTTTTCACTCCAAGTAGTCCACTCAACAATATCTCCAACTTCAAAAACCTCACCCGACAACTCTCCAAACTTTTTTTTATCACTTATAGTCATAATAGCGTACGACCCAAGAGCACACCCCTTTTTTGAGAAAAAGACTAGCTGCTTCTTGCGCGTCTTTTTCGTCATGAAATGGCCCCACATCCGAAATCTTACCATTCGACGGGTTATGTTTGCGCACAATAAATGTCTTCTTTTTGCCTTCCACACCATATATAGGCTATTTTTTAAATTTCTTAAAACAAATGGGAAGTGTTTTCGGTATTGTTGACGACCAATAAGGTAAGCAACGATATAGCGGTCATTTCAAAGCCGAAAAAATTATACACAAACAAAGCCGCCACTAAAGATAACAACGTTTTCCAAAATTTATTGAACCTAAAAAGCATCAGTCAAACTCCGTACAAATTAATTCGTCAACATCAATTTCTACTAGTTTACCACAACTTGTGTAAATTAAAACCCTATTTAAATGGCTAGGGGTGTCGTCAAGCATATATACCTTTTGGTTTCGTTCTATTTTAATGTATGCCCGTGTGCCGTATTCGTAACAATATAGGATTCCCGGGCCAACTATGCCATATTCAGGTAAAAGAATATCGTCTTCATCAGTCATACCTTTTATCTGTCTCATAATCTGAGCAGCAGTTTGTTTTATCAATTCGAGATCACGCGCCATTAAAGTAACTAGGTTGCCATCTACTTGTTTTTTTTCTATTCGCTGGACCGGGTACAATATTGTAGTATTATTGCTCATGTAACAAAAAATTAAAATATTTCTAAGGCAATTGCCATGGCAATTCCCATAAATGCCTGCACTACCATAAAGGCGGTTATGGCTTTTGTCTTAAACTCTTTGAGTTCTTCAACTTCTTCAAATTTAACCTTCATTTGACTTGGCGAGGCCACTTCATCAACTTTTTCTTTCCAAGCCTTAAGCTCATGTACTCTGTCTTCTTTGGCTTTAAGTTCAGTTAGTTGGCTTTTAACATCCTGTAGCTCGTCTCGCAAACTTTCAATTCCGCCGGCTAGTGTCTCAAGTTGCTGCAAGACTAGTTTTGAATATGTCTCCCAGCTTTCATTGGGTGTGGCATTCATATCGTATGTTCCTCCGCTCTATATAAATAGGAAAAAAACTACTTACTGGCCAACAATATTAAGCAGATTTTCTGTCTTTTGTTTTTTAGCCGGCGGAATATACTCGTCGGTGGCCTCAACCCTCTGGCTTTCCCAACGCTCAAGAATTTCAGTATCTTTTGAAATCTGTTCGTTGTAAGCTTCTATAAAATTCTTTTTGTCTTCGATAGCCATCTGGTCTACAAAATTTCTTGTTAGCTTTACATCCAACAACTTAGCAATCTTGTATAATTCTTGTTTTCTTTCATCCTCTGAGCCGTTAAAATAACTGTTTATAATCTCGGGGATCATATTTTCTTCCTGCATAGCCTTAAGCACCATGTTTGCAATCTCGTACATTCCAAATTTAAAAGCATATTTTATAATAGAAGGTAAAAGCTTCTTTTGTTGCAAAAAGAGGTTTGGATCATTAATTCGATTGAGGGAAATAGCATCTCGTATCTGCTCCTTCCAAACTAATAATTGTTCATAACTGTGTTCACATTCATAATGTGGTACCTCACCACTAGTTAACCAATAGTCGTCGTCCAATAGACCATACCCAGGTATTTCTAGCGACCGGGCCTTAGCAATTGTATATACTTCAGCACCGGGATAAATCATTGCAACACCGATTTCATCGTAATAGAGATAGTTGTTAAACTGCATTTCCATCACAAAGTCAATTGTTTCGTCGACTGTTTCTTGAGTTTCTCCGGGCAGCCCAACAATGAGAAATGCTGTCGTTTTAATCTTACTCTCAGCAAAAAGCGATGTTGCGTATCTGATATGATCTTTGGTAATACCTTTCTTCATGTCGTCTATAATTGCTTGAGCGCCGGATTCCAAGCCAAACAACACATGATTAAATCCAGCCTGTTCCATTAATTGAATTAACTCTCTCGATACGGGCCTAAATCTAGCGCTACAAGTGAAGTTGGTTTTGATACCTCTCTTGATAATCTCTCTACAAAGAGCCATCGTGCTCTTTTTATTGATCATAAAGCATCGTCATGTAGCCATATAGTTTCAACGGTTGGACAGATTCTAAGAATTTCTTCAATCTCATCGCAAACATTTTCAGCAGTACGAAAACGAACCTTCCGAAGTGAGATATGATCGAGAACACAAAAGTTACATTTAAATGGACACCCGCGACTTGTTAGAAGATTGGCCATCTTTTTACCTTCCCAGAGAAAGATATCATGTTTAGGAAATTCAAGCGTATCTAAATCATCGATTAGCTCTCGCTCATCAGTTTTAATGATTTCTTCACCATTGTTGAAAGCAATTCCTTGTACTTCAGAGATGTCCTTACCTTGCTCGAAACAATCTAATAACTCATGAAAAGTTATTTCCCCTTCACCGACAACAATTACTGTATTCGTATACTTCTTTAACATGTTCTTCCACATAACTGTTGGATGCATGCCGCCGAGTACGATTTTAATATTAGGATGATTCTCAGTTAGATATTCGATCATTCTATAAGAACTAGTTCTACTGAACGTCATTATAGAGATACCGACTACATCCGGGTTAAACTTTTCAATCTCAGATTTAATTTTGTCAAAACAAATATCACTATTAACGTTGTTTAGAAAGTGTGTTTCAACTTCGTGATCTGAGTGCTTCTCCAGGTAGGAGTGCAGGTAAGCTAAACCGAGAGGATAGTGGCTATCCGGAGAATCTTCTGTTCTGCTTGTGTCTTCTATGCTGGTGCAAGTTAATAATACTTTCATTTTTTTTTGTCCTTGTTAATAAGAAATGTTCGTTACTGTATAGTATATCATATGTTTTTGGTTTTAAAAACATAATTAGACACTTTAGTTAGTATTCTCTGCAATATCATTTGCGTATTTGACTTTTCTGGCTCTAATTTTAATCTCTGGATACCGACGAGCCAAGGCTTCAACGGCATCAACGTTTTTGCCAGAGTCATCAAAAAAAACAAAACGTCTGTTGCACCGTTTTCGATTCGGTTGGCTATCCATGCAGCTTTATCAGCAGGATCTGAACTGCCTAAAAGCTCAAACGTAATTTTTGAAGTGTCTAGGCCTATGCTTTCAAGATAATCACGTATTGGACCTTCTGCTTCTCTTGCCCGGGCTGTCAGGATGGCAATTTCTCTGCCTTCAGTCCCGGCATTGAGTGCATTGCGAACAATATTTGTGATTTGTTTAATTTCTCTCGGATTGATAACCTCATCAAACTCAGAAAAATTGTATTCATAGTCTGGGTTAACTTTGTGGGTAGCATACTCTGTCGGCGTCATTGTAATCTTCTCACCTGTGTCGGTGGTAATATAAATGTTGGAATCTGATTTTGCAATTGTGTCATCAAAGTCAAAACACGAAGTTTTGATTCATTTATATACTTTCGCCAATTTTCAAGCAGGAGTTTCATTTTACTTCTTGCACAGATTTATCCATTTCATCGTCGAAGTCTGTGCGTAGCTTGATCATAGGGTTAAATTTTGCATGTCTTCTATCAAGAACAAGCGAGCCCTGCGGCTTTACTAACTCGCCCTCAATCTCAACGCCTTCGAAATCAATTTCGGTTCGTTGTTTATAAACGACTTTAGGTTCTTCCTCTTTCTCATCCGCATACGCAGTACCGGAGAGTAGAAGGATTATTATATACTTCATTTTATGTATTCCTCATCAAATAAATAGTCTAGTTATCGTATGTCTCATCAGTTTTATCACCAATAAGCGTTTTGGCCCGAAGCATATCTTGGGGGTCCACTTCTTTAAGAATGACGCTACCTGTTTTTGGTTCGAAATACATGCCGATTAAATCTCCCTTGGAGACATTCGCTATTTCTTCTTCGGTTAACACTATTTTCCCGCCATTCTTTTTTACCAGAATAGTAAGAAGACTAAACAAATAATCTGGATCTTGGAGATATTTACTCATTTTCCTAGGAACCCTTTCCACGTTTTAACTATGCTTTCGTTTGTTTGCATATGTGATGGCTGGCGAGCATTCACAAACTGAGCTAACACTCTGTTGAATACCACATTAAGGTTGTCTTCGTCGTCCATAGAGCCCTCTACAAGCTCTTGGAACAATCCAGTCATAATATCGGGCTCATCAGCATTTATCGAGAATATAGCGGTAAATTTAGCCTCTCCAGCGTGTTCTACTGTTGTAGCATTCATTTGTAAGTAATACTCAGTGTTCTCTTCTTTTCTTGGCGCTTCTAAGTAGTTGTTTTCTCAATTCAATTTTAAAGTCGCGAGAATCAAGAATCTGCATAAGCACTTCCATGCCTAATCCTAAATCTTCTGGATCGTAATAGTGAGAGTATCTTGCAGTGCACTCATATGATTCGTCATAATCGCCATCAGTCTCAATATCCCATTCATAGGAGGTAAGAATACCATCTTCAATCGCTACGGCTAGATTCATAAACTCTGCGCCTTCCATTTGTCCGTTTTTCTTAAAATATTCAGTAAGGATTTCTTCCCAAGTATCTCTTCTATCATCAATTACGCTATCAATCTTTTGGCAAGCCTCATTAAATTGTTCAGGGAAAGAAAAATATGACTGCCCAGCAATTTCAGGATGTTCAAAGTTAACTTGGATGGTTAAATGTATTTCTTCGCGAATCTTGCGGATTGTGGGAGTATCGTTTTCAGAGGGAACAAATATGATTCCAAATCTTTCATTTATTTCATCAACAGAGTTCCACACAACTTCTTCTGCGTTGCTCGGCAGTCTTTTCCACTCATCAATCGGCCATTTAGCAACAAATTGAGCAGTAAGGTTTAATATAAGCGCCATCAGCACCATCATCACCTACTTCATAATCAACATATGTCTGAGCCATATGATTGTTCCACTCATTTTGTATTTCTTCACAATCACCTTCATATGAACGGACAACATCACCAATTAAATCTGCATCAAGAGTGTCTTCGGTATCTGTGTTCTGGCGCATCGCACCAGCAAATTCAACATTTTTTGTCACCCAGCAGCTGCTTCATCAAAACAGCTCTACCTGCAGCATTAGCAGTATCTTCATAAGAGCCTCCAAAAATCATAAATTTACTTAAATCAATCTTGTCGCCCTCTTTAGGCATGTTTTGGATGACTTCTTCTTGGTTTGATCTTGCCCAGTCAGTAACTTGATTGGCTAAACCGGGAATATCGGCACCATAAACGCGAGTTTCAGGCATTCCAACGTCTTGCCCGTCATCCCAGCGCTTTGGAGGCTCATCACCTTCATAATATCTAACGTGACGGATGCGCGCACGTGAAATTGGATTGATATCACCAACATCATAGCGTTTATCATCATAAAATATCTCACCTTCTTGGATTTCTTGCTCTGCGCTGTCTATATTACTTGTATTAGTGGCGCTCAGAAGCTCTTCTGTCTCTATCACGTATGCTACGGCTCCGTGACCTTGAGCCTCGGCCACAGCGCATTTATAGTACGATTGATAGGCACTTGCACGGCTAGCAGGAGAGTGACAAGAGGTAATCTCGTCAAAATCGCTCATTCTGAGCACATCTATCGGATGTCGAGTAATAATAATGGAAAATTTGTCATTATCGATGTTATTTATCTCTTTTTTGATATATCCGGCGTTATTTTCCAATATTGGAAGTATTGAGTGGCTAAATCGGTTAAATTGTAGCCGGCAGGCCCTGCAACACCCGGATTTACGATATATAAGTAAATTTGAGTCATTAATTCTCAAAATTCTCTATTCCTTCTCATCGAGTGCTGCTTTCATCATTTTTCCGGTAACTCGGCGTGATGGTAACTGGTTCGCCATTTGGTCCTTTATAACCAATACCATCCAAGTGATCATAGACTTTTTGGTATATTTCGTCTTTTCTTCGGCTTAAATCAGCCAATTTAGAGAAAAGCTTGCCAATTTTCATCTGAATCTTCTTGGTTTTCTTCTTGACGGGCTGAACACCCAAACATATCAAGAAAATCGTCAGATTTACGCAGATCTCGCTCGGCATACACCATACCTTTCTCCCAATCTACATCATATTCTTGAGATCTGAAGAATTCTGCGAACTTTCCAAGCTCTGTAGAGGGATCAATGGTCGGAAATGGTATAACAGCACGCATTTTGCCACTAAAAAGGTCATTTAGGGGCAAATTAGCTGGATCTAGTCGTCCAACACATCTTCAAGCACTCGCATCTCGTCTTCGGTGACTTCTTTGAGTACTTTTTCACTAACCGGAACACAATTTGGCACATTTTTGCCACTTTTCTTCTTCATTCCGCTTGTTTGTACCCGTCCCAACACTTTTCTTGCAAAATATCCAGAAGATTCTTTTTAACAGGATTTGTTCATCATTTAGCATTAGCTTTCCATTCACAATAGTCACACGACATTTCGTCGGTTAAAGGCATGCCACAATTGGGACATTTCTTAGATTTTACCATAGATAACATGTTTTTTATTCCTTCATTGATTTTGAGCCGCGACATTTCCACTTTTTACGGGATAATGCGTTGGCACATGGGGGGTTTTTACACTTTTTAATCTTTGCTGAGCGTGCACAGTATGCATCACCCTTCTTTGTTCCCGGTCTAATGCGATCGCCACCGCCTTTCGCTTGTCCTTTCTGCCCATATGAACGGCATTTTCCGTTTACACGCTTGGCAAAACGTTTTCCTTTAGAGGGCTTGCATGCTTTCTTTTTTTTCTTCTTTTTTTTACGTTTTTCATCAAGAACAGCTTCAGGCTCTTCTCTTATTATTGCGTCTAGTTCTAAATTTTCTTTAGTTTTGACTTTTC